>Ga0315285_10000005_pt1 | contig 299657 bp, 282 predicted proteins | sample YL17G09_36_MG_FD_203698 | JGI IMG/M metagenome (GOLD analysis project Ga0315285, IMG submission 203698) | Sediment microbial communities from Yellowstone Lake, YNP, Wyoming, USA - YL17G09_36 | ecosystem: Environmental > Aquatic > Freshwater > Lake > Sediment | place: USA: Wyoming | collected... | reverse complement strand
TAATACTAGTAAATTCATCAGCAGACCATGCAGCATCAGCTGCTGAAACAGTATTGGCATCAGTGAAAGTAATAGCAATAGTGTCGCCAGCTTCTGATATTGTAATTCCTACGATATCAGTTACAGCAATTATAGGCGCGGTATTATCAATTAGTTTTGTATTGTTAGTAGCTGCAGCATTGGCATTGCCAGCTAAGTCAGTAGCAACAATTGTTGATGTAGCAGTACCATCGTCGTCTGCACCAGCAGGAACTGTCCATGCATAAGTCCAGATTTTAGCGGTAGTCTTTGCCATACCTGTAGCTAATACACCGCCATCTCCAGCAGTTTCAATAGCAATAGTGGGTATTGTTCCTTCATCTACATCTTCATTAAAGGTAGCAGTAATAGTTACTGCATCTGCATCCTTGTAAACTGTTTGGTCTGGAACATAGGTAAGAGCTACTGTCGGACCGGTGACATCACCAGTAACAGCAACCGTACCAACTACTGGAGTATTGGCAACAAAATTACCCGCGGCATCCTGAATGGCATTTAAAGCCGGAGTAACTGTAATAAATTCCCCGTTCCATAGACTTGCACTATCAGTAGCTTCATCTAAAGTAATAGTAAGGGTGCTGCCTACAAAATTAAAACCAGCAGTAGTTAAAGTCAGAGCACCAGATGTTGAACCGCTAATACTAGTAAATTCATCAGCAGACCATGCAGCATCAGCTGCTGAAACAGTATTGGCATCAGTGAAAGTAATAGCAATAGTGTCGCCAGCTTCTGATATTGTAATTCCTACGATATCAGTTACAGCTATTGTTGGAGCTGTATTATCCACCACCACCGCACCTGTTTCAGTATCAGAAATCCAAGTTCCAGAAGATGGCTGACGGGCATACACAATTAATTTATACGTCCCCTCTGAAAGACCACTTACTATTATACTTTGAGATAATGATGCTGTTCCATTTATAAACTCACCTACAGCGCGAGCGGCTTGGTCTTGTATGCAAGTGGTTTCCGCAGTATTACAAATCTTAATCAAAGTATCTCCTGCGTCTGTACTTGTCGCAGTAACATCAAAATTTACAGTAAGCGAGGTGCCTGATTGTACATATGCTGGAGAACCTGTTGTCGGACTCGTAATACTAACCGCTGTAACTATTGCTTCGGCTTTTGGAGCCGAAATAAAACTACCCATTAAAACTAACGCAAACACTAAAAGTAAACTAAATTTTTTCATAATTTTATTATTTGTTATTTCATTTATTTTAATCATTTTGTTATTTTTATTTTTTCCGCTCAAGGCGGATTATTTATTTTTTAGATCCTTCTTTCGCCAGAGGCGAACTCAGGATGACAGCTGTGCTGTCATTTTTATTATATTTATTTTATGATTGAAATTTTTATTATTTGTTATTTTTTGCCACGAAAAATTATTTCCTATTCAAAATCGACCTCAAATAGAAAGGGATTTTTGCGGCATTAAAATTAATTAGTTTATTATTTTTATTATCAATGTATTCCGACACTTTTTATTTTAATTTTCTATTTTATTTTTTAATTGAAATTTTCAATATACAAATAAAAAAATTGGCACTAAAAAGATGCCAATTTTAAAATAGCCTTATTGGGTTTAAACTTTAAATTAATCTGAAATTTTGGGACAAAAACCCCCACCATTTTTTATATTTATTTTTTTATTTTTTATCGTTGAGAAAAAGCCCCACCCCGTCAAACGGGGTGTAGGCACGTTAAACGTGCCCACCGTTTTCTACCTTACATTTTATTACATTTAAAAATCTTGTCAACCCCCACACCATAATTTACCAATCAAATATCTGATTAGGCGCTTATTGAATAAATATTTCCGCCTTTGGCGGAATGGCCTATTCGGCCAGCGCCTAGAGAAAATTAGTGAGAATTCTCTGCTAATAATACTTAGATATTGTTAATGTGTAGTAAATTTGGTGTGGGGGTCAAGTAAAACAAACCACCCCATCTTTGAAAACTCGTAAACTTTTTTATTCATTTATAATTATACCATAAATTTCTATGTCAAGCACTTCTTTATACCTTTATTTGATTTTTAATTTAGCTTCAACCCTTTTTAACCGTCTATCTAATTCTTGTATTTCAAAATGATAAGCCACTTGGTCTAATTTTAATTTTATTTCTTCTTGTCCTTGATCTAAATTATCAAACCTATTAAAAATCTGCTGATGCTGTTTTGTGTTTTCATCAAATCTTTTATCAACTCCATCAAAACCTCTCTTTATCATTCCAGCTAAATTTTCTAAGGTAATTTTTTTAGGCATCAAGAATATAAATTATTATACCACACGGAAAAACTTTTTACCTTGTAGATAACTCATCTACTGTACCATAAATTTCTATGTCAAGCACTTCTTAGAACATTTTACCCCACCCCGTTAAACGTGGTGTAGGCACGTTAAACGTGCCCACCGTCTTTCTTTTGAGAAAGTACTCTTTTATTATAACGAAAATTCTTTTGTCAAGCAAGTAAAACATAACATTAGTCCCCTCAGGAGGAATCGAACCTCCATCAGAAGCTCCGGAAGCTCCTATTTTATCCGTTAAACTATGAGGGGAGCATTACTAATTTTTAATTCTTAATTTCCAATTTTTAAATAATTTTTAATGTTCTAATTTTTAAACTTTTTAGAAATTAAAAATTAAAGGTTTATTTATAAAATTAAAAATTATAAAATTAAAAATCGATTAATATACCAAAAATGTTTGGCAAAGGGCTCCGATTATCAGAACGGCGATAAAAATTGCAACAAAAACTTTATTTAAAGGAACTTGATAAGGCGGTTCTAAATCTCCTTGTTGTTTGGCTTTTCTTAAAACCAGAATAAGCATTATGCCTTCAAATCCTCCTAACATTCCGCCTGTAAAGGAAATCAGTTTCACTAAATTTTCCAGACGGAGGAGATAGAGCAATAAAGGACCGACAACCACCAGAAAATGACTGATAAAATAAGACCATTTAAAATCATTAATAAAACTATTTTTTATATAGGAAGCAAAAACTAAATAAGAAGTTGCCACTGCCAAAAATCCTAAGCCAGCTCCTAATAAAATAATACTATTTCCTAAAATGCCTTTCAGTCCCTGAATAGCCTCCATGGTGGTAGAAAAACCGCTGACGCCCACCACCGTTAAAATAAAAGCCAGATAGCAAAAAGCCGGAATAAGAGTGCCGATAATTATCACTTTTTTTAACTTTTCTCTTTTCTCCCCTCTTTTTTCTAAAACTTTTGCCGCCTCAGGAATAGCCACCATTCCACTCAGGGCGAAAAAAACCGCTCCATAAGGAATTAACCAATTCCAGTGATTGGTAAAATTAAAAAGATTAATATTTTCTGAGTTAAAATGAGGCAAAGCAAAACCAATAATAATTAAAAATAAAATGAGAAGGGCGAAGGATAAATAAAAGTTAATTTTGGATACTCCTCTGCTTTTGCTTAAAACTGTTAAACTGAAGCAAAGCCAAAGAAAAAAAACCAGAAGTCCTTGAGGAAAAGAAAAATCTGGCCAGAGAGAATTTAAAATTACTCCCAGAAACTGACTTCCCAAAAGAAGATAAATCAAAAGGGAAAAAGAAAAAGTGAGAAAAGTAATCAAGAGAACAAATTTCTTGGCTGAAGAATTTAAATAATACCCGATATAACCGGGTAAACGAAAATCTTTTTTTGTTCTTAAAATTACTTCCCCAAAAGCAAGATGGAGATAAATAATAACAAAACTGACAATAATCAGCCAGCCTACGGCTATCAGCAGACCAGAACGAACAGCCACATAGGGCAAAGTAAAAACCCCGGCGCCGATAATCGTTCCAACCAAAACAGCAATCGCTTCGGGTACCGCTAATCTTCCCATTACGATATATTTTATATTTCTTAAGGAAGAATCAAATAAACTTCATCCCCTTCTTTTACTTTCTGGTCTACTTTCATTCCGATGGCATCTCCTTTTTTTGCTTTCTTCACGTTTTTATGCTCAATTTGAATAGAAGAAACATCCTGTTCAAAGTCATTATTATGACTTTTGATATGGACGCGGTCTCCTACTTTGAGCACGCCGGAGAGTTCAATAATAGCAACCTCTATCTTTCCGAAATAATGAGTAATTTTTCCTATGAGTTTTTCTTCCATAAATTTTAATTTTTTTATTTTTTCGACCTTCTTGTTATCCCTTTATAACTGCTAAGGGCTTTAATTGAACTATTTTTTTAGCTAAACCTGCTTGATGCACAACTTCTATTACTTCATCAATGTTTTTATAAGATAAAGGCGCTTCTTCGGCCAAACCAGAAAGAGACCCTGATTTTACTATTATACCTCTCTTGGCAAGTTGTTGTAAAACTTCTCTACCGCTTATTTTTCTTTTTGCTTCATGGCGAGACATCGCCCTTCCAGCACCGTGGCAGACCGAACTAAAACATTCTTTTTCGGCTAAAGGCTGGCCTAATAAAACATATGAATTTGTTCCCATTGAACCGGGTATTAGAACCGATTGTTCAACAAAAGCGCGCGTCGCTCCCTTACGATGAACTAAAAGTTCCTCATCCTTACCATTTATATCGTAAGTTTCAATCTTAGCTATATTATGCGCTATATCATAAACTAAATCTAACGACTCTTCTTTTAACCCTAAAACTTTTTTAAAAACTTTTCTTATTAAATAAGTAATCATCTGGCGATTAGCCCAAGCAAAATTCGCCGCCGCTCCCATTGCCAAAAAATATTTCTTTCCTTCCTCAGTAAAAAAAGGGACTGCTGCCAATTCTCTGTCAGGAAGAAAAATATTATACTTATTCATTACTTGCATAAAAAGACGAATATAATCTGTTGCCACCTGATGCCCTAAACCCCGAGAGCCGCTATGAATAAGAACTGTAACCTGTCCTTCTTTAAGACCCAAATTCTTGGTTGATTTTTCATCATAGATCTCAGTTACTTCCTGAATCTCTATGAAATGATTTCCTGCTCCCAAAGTACCTAATTGGTCTTTTCCTCTTTTTTTGGCTAAATCAGAGACAAAACAGGCATCAGCTTCCAAACACCCCCCTGACTCACAATGTTTAATATCCTTTTCTGTAGCATGCCCTTTTTCTTTTAAACACTCAATCCCTTTTCCTAAAATTTTATCTATTTCAGAAATATTTAATTTGAATTTTCCCCCTTTCCCAACTCCAGAAGGAACCGCGGAGAAAATTCCTTCTACCAAACTTTCTATTTTTCCTTTTATTTCTTCTCTTTGAAAAGGAATTTTTAGTAAACGAATTCCACAATTTATATCGTAACCTACCGCTCCGGGAGAAATGACTCCCTCTGGCAGCCTGGTGGCAAAAACTCCGCCAATAGGAGCTCCGTAACCTTCATGAATATCAGGCATCGCCAAAGCGTATTTAACAATCCCAGGGAGAGTGGTTAAGTTAACTAATTGATTTAAACTATTATCTTTGACTGCTTCTCTTAACATTTTCTCCGTAATATAAATTCTTGCAGGAACCCGCATATCTTTCTGATAAGACTTGGGTATCTCCCATAGATAATCATTTAGTTTAATTAAGTCGGATTTATTAAACACAGTAAATAAATTGCTAAATTGTTTAATTGTTGTTTGTTCCTTGTATTATTGTATCTTAAATGTTAGATATCAAAGAGAACGGTGGCTTCATACTCGCCTCTTTTATTCTCTTTTATCTCCAAGCCGTGATAAGTTGCCGCTTTTATTTCTTGAGAAAATTTTTCCACTTTTCCGCCTTCTATTGTTCCTTCAATGCAATTATCAGCCAATTCTTTTATTTTTATCTTATCAAAGATGCAATTATAGATATCCGATTTAGCTAAAATTTCATTTAAAAAATCCACTAAGAGGGTGTTCAGATCCAAAGAATGAATTTTTATTTGCTCTTTTTTTTGCGACTTTCTTTTGGAAATATCAGGTTGAATAATGTGAGCCATTCCCTCCAGAGCTCCTCTGAAAATATCTTCTTTGCAAGAAGCGGTTACTTCTAACCTGATGTCTGCCGGATGAGGCAAATTCTTGTATTGATAACTCATTAATATATATTACTAAAAAGCATAAAAAACAGCAACAAAAAAATCCGTCCTGCACTTTCTTAAAAAATACGAGACGGATTTTATTTTTAGGTTGTTATTTCGACCCGCCTGAGTTTTTGCTTTGCAAAAATTTCGGCGGGGAAAAACAAGGTTCTCTTGAACGAAGCGAAAGAAATTCTTATTTTTTAGTTATCTTCTTTGCTAATCTGGATTTGTCTCGCGCTGCTTTATTTTTTTTTATTAAATTTATTTTTACGGCTTTGTCTAAAAGCTTATATACGCGCGGAAGCATTTTTCTGGCTTCTTCAATTTTGCCCGCCTCAAGGAGCTTTAAAAAATCTTTCTTTGCTTTTTTTAAAACAATCTTTTTCTCTATATTAAACTTTCTCCTTTTTGAGTTTTTTCTAAGGGCGATTTTTGCTGATTTAGTAATAGGCATAATATAAAATAAAAAATTAAATACTAAAAATTAAAAACACAGATTAAAAATGTTAAAATGACAGCGTAGCTGTCATCCTGAGCTTGCGAAGGATCTCTCAGCTGGTCTGAGATAATTCTCGTATTCACGAGGGATTCTTCACTTCGTTCAGAATGACAGGTGGTGTTCAGAATGACATTGTATTTTAATTTAACATTTTTGCTTAGAAAAATCAACTAAAAACATCTCTAAAGCAATCTGTCCGTCAATATTGCCTTGTTTTATGTTTTGATCATAGTAAAGAAGACGCTGATATATTGATTTAAGCATTTTTAAAGGAATAATTTGCGCTAAAGGGTATAATTTTTGAAAAACAAAGGGATGAATTGAAGCTGGCTTTGTTTTAGAACTTTTTATCATTAAAAGATTACGAAACTGGAAAATAAGCATTTTTAAAATATATAGGGGATGAATTTCCTGTTCTATTAATGTTTCTAACAACCAATATGCTCTTTTTATGTTACCCCCAACCAGACTGTCTAAAAAAGAAAAAATATTGCTGTTAAAAGGCAAAAATAAATTTTCTTCCACTAATTCTCTGGTAAACAATCCTTTTTTTATTAAAGACAGCTTCTTCAGAGAATAATAAATAGAACCAGTGTCAGAAGGAAAGCTTATTAATAATAGTTGACGAGCTTCAGGAGTCAATTTTAAACCCATTTTTTGTTCTTCTTTTGCCATCCATTGTTCCAATCCTTTCTTTTTCAATAGAGAAAACTCTTTTACTCCTTTGGCTTTTTGTTTTAACCATTTTTGCAGAGAATTGTTTAGCACTGCGTTATTCTCGTAAAATATAACCATTATATCTTTAGCTTCATCTGCTTTTCTGGTCTTTAAAATATTTAACAACTCTTTCTGAAATTGGGTATTTGTATTTTTAAATAAATTTTTTATCGCCACTAATCTATTCTTGGCAAATAAGGTGTTGCTCTTAAAGATGTTTTCCAGAACGGAAATATCAGCAGGGGCAGAAAACTTATCGGAAAAATCATAAGAAAAAAAAGGGACTCCTTTCTTTTTATAAGAACCCTGCTTCGCAAGAACCTTGTTATTCGCCTTCGGCTCATAATAAAAATCCCTCACTTCAAAAAAATATCTCTGCGAACAAAAATTATCCTTCCCAAAAATAAAATACAACATAATCGATGCTAATATACGAATTTATGCGAATGATACGAATTATCATCAACGAATTACGAATCCTTTACGAATATACGAATAAATTATTAGTATAATTCGTATGCATTCGTATATTGGTATCGCGTTATTATTTCTGGCATTGAGGGCAATAAAAGGTAGAGCGACCTTTTTGAACAATTCTCTTGATTTCCGCGTTGCAACGAAAACATTTTTCCTTTTCTCTTTGATAGACACGCAGCATTTTCCCATATTTTCCGGGTTTTCCTTTCGTATCTTTATACATCTCGTCAGCGATTGTAGAACCGTTATATTCTACTGCCTTAAGTAAAATTTTTTTAATTGCTTTGTAGATTTCTCCTCTTTCTTTAAAAGTTAGCGCCTTAACGTCTTTAAAAGGATTAACTTTGGCTTCCCATAAAATTTCATTGGCGTAAATATTTCCAATACCGCTGATAATATTTTGGTTCATCAAAACCTCCTTAATCTTACCGTTCTTTTTTCTGTCCAAAAACTCATTAAAAATTTCCAAAGTGAAATTGCTTGCTAAGGGGTTGGGTCCAAGCTCTTTAATTTCTTTCAAAGTTTTTACCTCCTCTGTTTTTTCTAAAATAATTTTGGCGAATTTTCTCAAGTCTGAAAGGGCTAAAATCTTTTTGTTGCTTAATTCAAGTTTGAAATGGACATAAGAATCTTTTTGAACAAATTCACTGTCTCCCACCAATATTCTTCCGGTAAGTTTTAAGTGCATTAAACAGGTCAAACCATCATTTAAATCAATAAGAATATTTTTTCCTTCTCTTCTAATTCCTAAAATCTTTTTATTTTTTATTATTTTTTTAAACTTCTGCGGGCCAGTTTTACCTTTAAATAATTTCGGCCAGTCAAACCAAACCTTTTTAACTTTGAGGCCCCTGATTTCCTTATTGAGCTGACGAACAATTGTTTCCACCTCTGGCAATTCAGGCATAATATAAATTTTAAATTCTAAATTCTAAGCACTAAATCCTAAACAAATCATAAATTCTAAATTATAAATTATAAACTGTTTGAGATTTGGTGCTTTGAGGTTTGGAATTTGTTTAGAATTTAGGATTTCGGATTTAGGATTTTCTACTGTGATGGTATATAATCAGAATCTATCGGAAGAGAAAAACTAAATATAGAACCTCTTTGGAGAGCAGATTTAGCCCAAATTTTACCTCCGTGTTTTTCTATTATATTCTTTGCCAAATATAAACCTAATCCTATGCCGCCCGTTTTTCCCTTTAATGCTGTTTGCGACCTGAAGAATTTGGTAAACAATCTTGCCATATCTTCTGGAGAAACTCCCATACCTGTATCCTCCACCGAAATAAGTATAAATGGTTTGCCATCCAGAGGGTCTATTCTTATCCGTACCTCTCCGTTTTTTACATTGTATTTAAGGGCATTATCAACCAAAATTTCCAGGACCAATTTAATCCGCAATGGATCCATCACAAATGGTTTAAGTTGAAATTCCGGCCGGTTAAAAATCAATTTAATATCGTCTCTTTTCGCCACTGGTTCAAATTTAATCAAAACATTCTCTATAATTTTTTCTATATCTGCCGTAGAAAACTGAAAACCAAATCGCCCCTCTTCAATTTGAGCAACATTTAAAAGATCCTCCACTGTTTTTAAACTTTCTTTCATCGCTTTCCTTCCGTCCTCTATAAGTTTTTCCTGTTCTGGGTTTAAAGAACCCATTTCTTTATTCGCAAGAAGTTCTAATACCCAGGACAAACCAGAAAGAGGGGTGCGTAATTGATGAGCCACTATGGTAATAAAATCAGATTGAGTTTTTCTTAATAATTCTTCTTTGGTCAAGTCATGAATTATTCTCAAAAAACCGTAAGTTTTTCCTTTTTCATCCATAACTTTGGTCATTATTATCTCCAAAATAAGCTCTCTGGGCTGATAAAATTTTACTTTTATTTTTTCAGGATAAACATCGCTTGATTTTTCCAAAACCACTGGCGCTAAACTGGGAAAAATCAATTTAACCAAAAGACCATAACGAGCGTCATTACTTAACTCAGGTCTAATAATTTTTCCTAAGAGTTCTTTTTTTTCTAAACCAAGGAGTCTCTCCATCGCGGCGTTAACTAAAATAATTTCAAAATTCTCAGTATAAGAAATAGCCGGATCACTGATACTGCTTATCATCGCGTTTATCTGATTCCTTTCTAAATCTAAACGCTTGGCGGTATCAACTGTATCCAATAGAATAATTCCCATTACTAAATAGAAAATTATCAAAGCAATATTAATAAACCAATTTAAAGGCTCTATAATCCAAAAAAAATTAAAAATAATCTGGACTATAAGCGCCCCGCCAAAAAACCAAAAAAGCGACAATTGGGGAGAAAAAAAGTGTTTTTTTAATTGACTCCAAAATTTTTTCATAACATGAAGATATTTATGAGATCCTTCACGGAGTCTGCACTGAGCAGTTCGGCCCTGAGGGCTTCGAGTGAGCCTCAGCCGAACTCCTCACTGCCGAAGGGCAAAGCGAATGTGTTCAGGATGAGCCTGTTGAATTAATCAACAGGCTCAATTTTTTCATTTTCCCCCATCTATCCCCCTTCCTTACATCTGCCTTTAAACATACATCTAATTTTGCCGCATTTTCCATTATATTCTTAAGAGGTAAAGCTATTTTTCTTATTATCTCAGATTTTACCTCCAGTATCAACTCATCATGTATCTGCAATAAGATTTTTACATCTTCTTCCAGATGTTGATCTTCAATAAATTCCTGAATTTTTACCATTGCCATCTTGATAATATCTGCGGCTAATCCCTGAATAGGCATATTAAGCGCAATTCTTTCCTGTTCGCGAGCCCGGCGTCCAAAACCTCCCAATAAAGGGAGAAATCGCTTTCTGCCAAAAATCGTCTCCGCATAACCCAATTTTTTAGCGTTTTCCAAAGAAAAATCAAGATATTTTTTTAATCCGGAAAAATTAGAAAAATATTCTTTTCTAAAAACTTTGGCTTCCTCCAAAGAAACACCAGCTGCCTCTGCAAAAGCTTTATCTCCCATTCCGTAAATAATTCCAAAATCCAAAATCTTTGCCTGCTGTCTCATAGAAGCGGTAACTTTTTCTTCGGGAATATTGTGGATATAACCGGCAGTAATCGTATGAATATCTTTGTCCTGGTTGAACGCTTCCATCATTTTAATATCTTTGGAAAGATGGGCGGCTAACCTTAATTCTATTTGTGAATAATCCAATGAAATCAGAGAAAAAGACTGTTCCGCGACAAAAGCCTCCCTGATTTTTCTTCCCCAATCTCCTCGCTGCGGGATATTCTGCAAATTAGGTTTTTCTGAGGACAAACGACCGGTAGCCGTTCCTGTTTGTTTCCAAATTGTGTGTATTCTATTCGTCTCAGGATTAATAAAAGAAGGAAGAGGAGCAAGGAAAGAATTTTTTAATTTCTCTATCCCGCGATATTCAATAATCAAAGAAACTATTGGATGGATATTTTTAAGCTTCAAAAGTTCATGAACGTCAGTAGAAATCTTTTTAGTGGCGGTTTTTCTCAATCCCGCTGAGGAAATTGATAATTCCTCAAATAAAATTGCGGATAATTGCTGAGGAGAATTAATATTGAATTTTTTTCCGGATAGTTTATAGATTTTTTCTTCCAGATTAATTATTTCTTTTTTTGCTTTTTTGGTTAATTTCTCCAGACAATTTTTATCTATTAAAATTCCGTTCCTTTCCATTAAAGAGATTACTGGGATAAGGGGTTTTTCCTCTTTTTCCCAAACGTTTTCTAATCCAAGCGCCGTTATCTTGTTTTTTATTGTTTTCCAAAGAGAAATTAATTTAGCCAGAGAGTTTTCAAAAGAATCATCAATCCTTCGACTACGCCCTTCGGCAGTGAGCTCAGGGCCGAACTGCTCAGGATTGATGGTGAGCGACCCTTCAATAAACTCAGGGTCGTCCCGAGAGGAGTCGAGGGACGAAGCCGAACCATCAATAGAATCATTTGTTTCCTGCCTAAGAAAAAATCTTTCTAAAGAAGAAAATCTGTAACTTTTTCTTTCCGAATCCAAAAGCCAAGCCAATATCTTTATGTCTTCAAATAAACAAGCGCCGCCAGAACGACTAAATTCTTTCAATTCCTGAAAAATGACTTTGGCTTCAAAACTTATTAATTTTTTTTGCGACCAATCTATTGGTTGCTTGAAAAAATCGGCAAAAAGATGGTAAGGAAGATAAAATAAAGCATTGTCCAAGAAACTAAATCCCAGGCCTTTTATTTTTCTTTGCCCGAATTTCTCGCCTTTAAAATCTAAAAGCAATCCTATTGTTTGCTCCTGATTAATTTTTTGTTTTAATTCCTTTATGCTAAGCATGCCCGGCATGCCTGTTTTTGAAGAAGCGTTAACAACTCCCAGAGAAATTTTTTCTTTTGAGAAAACTTTTTGTTCGGGAGCAAAAATTCTTGGTATCAAACTTTGAAATCCAAGTTTGTTTAACAAAGAAACAAGTTTGTCTTTTAAAGGAGAATCAGATTTAGCTTCTTCCAAATTAAATTTTAATTTTAGATCCTTCTGAATAATTACCAAATGACGGCTAAAATAAGCTTGATCCTCAAAATTTTTTAATTTTTCCAAAATTCTCGGGGAAACCTTGATTTTGCCCTCCTGTTTTATGTTTTTATAAAGATTATCCAATGTCTTAAATTCTTTAATCAAACTGCTGGCGGTTTTTTCACCTACTGAAGGGACTCCGGGAACATTGTCTGAAGGATCGCCTTTCAACGCTTTCCAATCTATTAATTGCTCGGGTTCTAATTGAAATCTTTCAAAAACTTTTTCTTTATCGTAAATTATTCTGTCCTGAAGGCCGCGGCGAAGAGTATAGACAAATACTTTATCGTTAATCAACTGAAGCGTGTCTAAGTCACCGGTCACAATAAAAATTTGAATATTTTTATCTTTCAGTTTCTCGGTTATGCTTCCAATAATATCATCTGCTTCATATCCTTCTTTCTCTAAAATTGGAATATTAAACGCCTGTAAAAGATTTTTTACTATCTGGATTTGTTCATAAAAATTATCCGGCATTTTTATTCTCTTGGCTTTGTATTCTTTATATTCTTTATGGCGAAAAGTGGGGGCGGCCATATCAAAGGCAGCAATAATATAATCCGGCTGCAAATCATTAAGCATCTTGAGAAAAAACAGCATAAATCCATAAACTCCATTAACTAAAATGCCCTCTGGAGAAACCAATGGAGGAAGAGCATGATAAGCGCGATGCGCTAAAGCATAAGTATCAATGACAACTAACTTCTGCATATTTCAATGAATATCAAAAATTAATATTCTCGTATTTTTTCCCGCTATCTTAAATTTTATTTTCCAGTGTTTGGCTGGCAATAATTTTTTAATCTTATCTCCCCATTCAATAAAAACTAAATTTTTAGGATTTTTGATAATTTCCGAAAAATCCAGTTCTTTAATTTCTTTGGCTCTCTTAATGCGGTAACAATCCAAATGCCATAATGAGTCAAAAAGACGAGTTTTACAGGGAAAACTTTTCATAATTAAAAAAGTAGGGCTGAAAATTTTCTTCTCCAATTTTAAAAACTTGGCGACACCCTTTAAAAACTCTGTCTTCCCGCCTCCTAATGGTCCTTCCAAAGAAATAACTAAGGCTTGCTTACACTTCAAGCCTTTTTGTTGCAAGATAGTATTAATGAATAAAAAGGCAACTTCTTGAGTTTCCTCTGGACTTTCACTTAAAACTTTGATTTTCACTTTTTATTTATTTCTTTAAAAAGGCGAAGAAAATATACTTTCTGAAACCATCCGCAGCCGAGCGGGCATGGTTTTCCGACACAGTCGGAAAGAGCGAGGCGAGGACATAAGCGAGTGAGCACGCTGGAGCGAACGAGCGGGTTGAAGAAAGTATATCCTGAGCCTATTTTACCATAATTTTTTGCTTTTCTAAAGAGAATTTAGGTGGTATAATTAAATTGTTAAATTGTTTTATTGTTTCATTGTTAACAATTTGGCAATTTAGCAATATAACAATGTAATATCTATGGATGACTTTGCCCAAAAAAGGGAAGAAACTATTAAAACTCTCTGGCAAGAATCAAAAGAGAGAGAGGCGCAAAGATTGGCTGAAAAACATAATTTTTTGTATATTGATTTAAGAAAAGCGCCTATTGAAACAAGCGCCCTCTCTATTATTCCGGAAGAAGAAGCAAAAAAAGCAAACTCTGTCGCTTTTCAAAAAATAGGAAATCAAATCAAAATAGCCGTTTTGGACCCTTTTAATTTTGAAACGATAAAAATTATTGAAGAAGTTAAAAAACAAGGGTATAAAGTGGCTGTTTTTATTGTTACCGAGGAAAGTTTTAATTGGGCTTGGAGAAACTATGCCTTTGTTCATGAGCATCAAAAAGAACAATCCAACTTTATAGAAATAACCGATACCAAACTTGCAGAATTCACTGACCTCAATCAGGAAATTTTATCTATTTCCCCGGAAGAAGTCACTTTACTAATCTCGCTTATTTTAAAATCAGCAACTCAAATAGACGCTTCTGATATCCATATTGAACCGCAAACAGATTATGCCCTTATTCGTTTTCGTATTGATGGCGTTTTATACGATGTTGCGGAAATAGAAAAAAAGAAATATCAGAGCATTAATCAAAGATTAAAATTACTCGCCGGTCTGAAATTAAATATAGAAAATATTTCCCAGAATGGGCGTTTTACCATCCAGGATGATCAAGCTTTTATTGATGTCCGTGCTTCCAGTTTGCCAGGCCCTCAGGGAGAATTTTTAGTATTTAGACTTTTAAATCCTAAACGGACTGCTTTTGGCTTAAAAGATTTAGGCCTCGGTGAAGAAAGTATTGAAATTTTCAATCATTCTTTATCAGCTCCAAATGGAATGATTTTGATTACCGGACCTACGGGCTCAGGAAAAACCACTACTCTTTACGCGCTTTTAAAGAAAAAAATCTCTCCGGGGATAAAAGTTATTACCATAGAAGACCCGATTGAATATAGAATTCCCGGAGTAAATCAAACCCAAACATCAAGAAAATATAATTTTGCCGATGGTTTAAAATCTATTATGCGCCAAGATCCTGACGTTATTATGGTTGGAGAAATGAGGGATGAAGAAACAGTAAAAACCGCTGTCCAGGCTTCTTTAACAGGGCATTTAGTCTTGACTACGCTTCATACCAATGAAGCCAGCGGCACCATTGCCCGACTTATTGAGTTAGGCGCTGAAACCCAAATCCTTCCCAATGCCCTTAAATTAATTATCGCCCAAAGATTAGTTCGGCGTCTTTGCCCTCATTGCAAGGAAAAATACAAACCAACGCAGGAAATAAAAGAAAAATTGATTGAAGCCCTAAGCATTCTCTCGCCAAAAAGCAAAGTAAAAATACCAAAAGATATTTCTTATCTTTTTAAACCAAAAGGCTGTGAAAAATGCTATTGGTTAGGATATAAAACCCAGATAGGAATTTTTGAACATTTTACTGTAACTCCAAGAATTATCAAGGCAATTAAATCTGAGGCTGACCAGAACGAAATAAGAGAAATAGCCATTGACGAAGGGATGGTGCCTCTTTTCCACGATGGCTTATTAAAAATTATGGAAGGAATTACTTCTCTGGAAGAAATTATAAGAGTGGCAGGGGATATTTCTTACATTCAGGAACTCTATAAAGATTTGTTCTCTCAGGTTTTAATCCGCGGGGTAAAAATAAGCAAAGAAGAAGAAAAACAAATAGGAAAATTGCTCCAACAGAATAAATCAATTTCTCCTTTATTAAAAAATAAATCTTCGGAGAGACAAGTTGCTCTAATCATTGCAATGGCATTAAAATCGCGAGCGACGGATATCCATTTTGAGCCGGAAGAAAAAACCAGCCAAATACGAGAAAGAATTGACGGAGTGCTTCATAAATTGACTTCTTTTGACATCAACGAACACCCAAAAATAATAAATGAAATAAAGACTCTTAGCGGTTTGAAAACAGAAGAAACGCAAAAAATTCAGGAAGGAAGATTCCGCATTATTCTTCCTGATAAATCTATTGACCTGAGGCTTTCTATAATTCCCGGGGGATACGGAGAAAGCGCCTCTTTGAGAATTTTAGGAGGAGAAGTTTCTTCTCTGGATTTAGAAAACCTGGGCTTTCTTGAAGAACAAAAAGAAAAAATAGAAAAAGTGTTGGAAAAAAAGGTGGGATTGATTTTAGCTGCCGGTCCTACTTCCTCAGGAAAAACTACCACTTTATTTACCATTCTCAAAAAACTCGCGCAACCTGGAGTGAAAATTATAACCATAGAAGATCCTATTGAATATCGCTTGCCAGGAATCATCCAAACGCAGATAAACGAAGAAAAGGAGTATACTTTTCCCAAGGCTCTTCGCAGTTTACTCCGTCAAAATCCTAATATTTTCTTAGTGGGAGAAATCAGGGATAGAGAAACAGCGCAATTAGTCTGGCAAGCATCCACCACCGGGCACTTGGTTCTTTCTACTATCCATACTAATGACGCTCTGGGAGTATTATCGCGTCTCCAGAGCCTGGAAATTCCTTCAAAAGAATTAGTGCCTGCTATTAACGTTGTTCTGGCGCAACGATTGGTTCGTATTCTTTGCCCTCAATGCAAAAAGGAAACAAAAACTTTGCCAGAAATGATTCCTTCCATTAAAAAAGCTCTGAAAAACTTTCCAGAGTACAAAAAACTACTGAATAGCAAAGAACAAACATATAGTGTTTACCAAGCTCAAGGATGCAGCCAGTGCAACTTTACCGGTTATAAAGGCCAGACAGGGATTTTTGAAATCCTGATACCTTCTCCAGAGACAAAAGATCTGACAAAAGAAAAATTTCCAAGATTAATAGATGATGCCGTGATTAAAGTTTTAAAAGGAATTACTTCATGGGAAGAAGTAAAAAGAGTGTTAGGATTTTGATATTTAATATTTGATTTTTAATATTTAAAAAGGCCTATTAATCTGCAGGCAAATATCCTTCGTAAACGAAGATTAAAGATAATCCCGAGGTATATCCCAGGCAAGTAAACTTGTCCAAAATACCCATCTGCAGAGAATCCCTGACAAGCTTTAGCTTGCTTGCCCACAGATTAATAAGCCTTTTTACCCCCACACCAAACGAACTTATGATGCCAAGCTTTTTTCGATTCTTTTTAATAACTGCTTGAGAGCTCTGGCTCTTAATTTAAGGTTGTGCTCTCTGTATCTGGCATCTTCTTCATTGATATAAGCTTCATAATAGATAAGCTTGAATGGTGAACGGGCTTTTGTCGATTGATTGAGATTAGAATTATGTTCTTTTAGTCTTTTTTTCAAATCATTGGTAGAGCCAATATATAATTCATTATCTTTTAGGCTTTTTAGAATATACATATAGAACATAATTCTAAAGTTCGTTATGGTGTGGGGGTAAAAAACCTCTTTAATTATAACAACCTTTCCCCGCCAACTGGCGGGTTAAGAACGTTTCAATTGAAATGTACCCATTTCAATTATAATACTATTTTTTAGATTTGTCAAGAGCGAATTTGCTTATCTGCTTCCAGGCTAATTTTGGTGGCATTAATAATTTCCTCTAATGGCATCAGCCATCTTCTTTGGTGCAAACAAGAGGCTAATTCTTTAAATTCTTCCAAATGCCCTTTATTTTGTCGGAGCATTTTTATATTGGCTTTCACTCCGTAGGTTCTTAATTTTTTATAATCGTCTAAAATAAACACTCTGCCCTCAGAGTATAATTCCATATATTCTTTGCCGAACTGGCTGTCGCCTTGAGTGGTATAAACTAAATTAGCCAAAGAACCATCCTTAAATTTAATAGTGGAAACAAAATTATCAGTAGTAAGGTAAAAAGTATCCTTTGGCGTGATAGAACAAGCATCTATTTTTTCTATTCCCGATTCAGCAAGATAGCAAAAAAGATCAAATATATAACAGGCATTGCCCAAGACTCTCCCTCCTCCTTCACTGGTATTTACCCAATGGCTGGGAGGAATATAAGAATCATTGACCCTATAATTAATTATTAAAGGACTGCGGCGATCGCTAATAATCTCTTTTATTTTTTTGATGAAAGGCGAAAAACGGCGATTAAATCCTACCGCGATAATTGGAGAATAATCAATCTTTTGAGTTTTTAATATTGTTAAAATGTCTTCCAGCTCTTTTTCTGTAAGACACAAGGGCTTTTCAACAAAAACATTTTTTCCTGCTTTCAGGGCGTCAATCACCATTGGCGCGTGAAGATTGTGCCTCGTGCTGATAATAACAAGATTTATTTTTGGGTCATTAAGTAAAATTTTATAATCGGTTGTGGCAATGCTTGCCCTATAGCGGCTGGCAAAATATTTAGCCTTTGCTTGATTATAGGTACAAATTCCGCGAATGTTATAAAATTCTTTCAGCCTCATTAAATTGGGCAAATGCACGGTCTGGCTAAAACCTCCCACTCCTATAATTCCCAGTTCTATTTTCCCCTCTGTTTTTTGCGGAGCAGGCAACTGAACAAACTGCTGCGAATTTTTCTCTTTCAAAATAGAGTCTGGGTAAGACAATAAAACCGCCAATGGCCTTTTTTTAGAATTTAACAGCTTATAGGCTGAATCAGCCTGTTCTAAAGAATATTTCCCTTCAATCAAAGAACTAAAATCAACTTTTTTGTTTTTTAACAATTCTAAATAAGCCTGCATATTGCGATTTTCTGTCCAGCGCACGTATGCATAAGGATAGTCTCTGCCTTTGTTTTCATAATCAGCATCGCCTCTGCCAGGGCCATAAGAAGTAGAGATACGCAATTCAATCTCTTTCTCGTACCACGGCAATTTGTTTATTTTTAAACCGATGTCTCCAACCACCACTACTTTTCCTCTTTTCCTGGTTATTGACAATGACTGATTAATAATTTCGTCGTTAGACGGATCAGCGGCAGTGATAATGGTTGCGTCAGCTCCTTGAGAATTAGTCAGGTATTTAATCTTATTTAAAAGATTTTTATTATCAGGAGAAAAAGCGTAAACTAATCCATTGTCTTTGGCTTTTTTTATTCTTTCTTTGGAAAATTCAATGCCAATTACTTTTACTCCGCTTGCTAAAAGAATCTGGCTGGTTATCTGGCCGATTAATCCCAAGCCAACCACGATGACGCTTTCTCCTACAACTGTATCTGCCTGCCTGACTCCTTGTAAAGCAATCGCGCCTACTGTCGCAGAACAGGCGTCTTCAAAAGAAATTCCATCAGGCACTGCTGCCACTAAATTTCTTGGCACTGCCACAAACTCGGCATGAGAAGCAATGTTTGCGCCGGCGCAAGCAACAATATCTCCTTTTTTAACGTCGCCAACGTTTTTTCCAACTTTAATTACCCCTCCGCAACAACTATATCCAGGAGTCACTCCGGCACTGGATAATTCAGTGCCCGAAGAAATTAAAGAGAATAAATTCTCCACTAAAACGTCATTGGCTCCGTATCCTGGCGCTGGAACCTCTTCTATAACAACTTTTCCTTGTTTAAATAAAACCTGCTTCATCTTAACAATTTTTAAATCTTTAATTTTGTAATTTTATAAATAATGTCTTAATGTTTTAATTTTTAAACATTTTAAAATTATGTACGTTTATTTAAAAATTAAAAATTATAAAATTAAAAATTAATCCGGTATCTTATCCCATTCTTCATTTTCTACTAACTTGATAAAATCTTCGCTGGCTTGTTTAAAATTAGGATCTAATTCCACTACTTTTTCGGCATATTCAATGGCTTTTTCCTTGTTATGCATTTTAGCATAAGCGGCAGCCAAGCCGCTATATAAAGAAACGTCCTTAGAATCTATCTGAATAGCCTGAAGATAAAGATTTTTTATGGCCTCGTATTTTTTTTCTTTTATTAAAAGATTTATCACGCTTAAAATTTGACTTTTATCTTTAAAAAGAAAATTGAGCTCGGCCGCTTTTATTAAATTCTCGTTGCGTTTTTCTGAATCTCCCAATCCATTATGGGCTAAGGCTAAAATATAATAAGAAGTAGAAATCTGCGGATCAACTTCAATAACTTTTTCCGCTTCTTGTATGGCTTTTCCTGCTTCTCCATTAAGCAGAAAAAATTTTGAGGCAAATAAATGAGCAGCGGGAAAATAAGGAAATTGAGAAAGCATTCTCTCCATTGATTTTTCAGCTTCTCTGAGCCTGCTTTGGTCCCACTGGGAAAAAACCGTTTCCAAGTCTGCTTCTGCCATAGCCAGATTAAAGCGCCACGGTCTTTGTTGAACCGCTTCTCTGGCTTGAATAAGCAAGGCCTCAACTACTTTTTCTTTGTATTCTTCATTCATCTTAAAACTGTAGATAGAATACATTTTGTTTATACCGACAACAATATCGTCTCTTAAAAAAGCGGGGTCATTAATTATTCTTTTTAATTCTTTATAAGCTTTTTCGCTTTGTTCTTGTCTGATAAAATAACCCACCTTAGTTATTCCTCTGCTCGTTGAATAAGGCTTGATGACCCTTTGACTGGCGCTGAAAATAACCAAACAGACAACAACCACTGTTAATAGTGCCTTGCCCATTTTCAGAGAATAATCAGAAGAAGAACTTTTTCCTTTTGTCATTGCGAGCGAGCCAGCAGGCGAGCGTGCCTGCACGCCGAAGTGCGTTACGGCACGCAGGCGTGGCAATCCCATTTCTGAAAGCGATGAAATAAAGGCTAAAAACAGAAAAAACATCAGATAACTCTCGTGAAAATCAAAAATAAAAATATTCTGGACAAAATAGCCTATCAAACCGCCTGCTAATGCCAAAGACGGCAAAAACCATTCTTTCTTTCTTCTAAGTTTATTCAAAAAATACAAAGCCAATCCAAAAATAGAAAGATAGGACAAAAAACCAAAAATACCGGTAAGGGCTAAAACTTCCATTGGTTTGTTATGAGCCCTGTCAAAATAAAAATCTTCAGGCAGGTGTTTTAATACTTCCGGGTTAAAATTTTTTACATAGGGAGCTTCGTAATTTTCCAAACCCCAGCCAAAAAACGGTTTTTGTAAAAAACTTTTCCAGGCTGTTCCCGCAGATAAAATCCGGGAAACGGCAGTAGGGTCTGTCAAAGAAATTGAACTAAATCTGCTGAGAATGGGATTGTTTTTTACAAATTCAGTGTTTTTGCCAACAAAAGTAGAAACAGACAAAGCTAAAATACTGATTAAAAAAACAAGGGATATTTTTTTAAAAGGCAATAAAATTTTCTCTTTTGAAAGAAAAATTATTCCCAAAGCAATAAATATAACGCTAATCAAATAACCCATCATCGCCCCTCTTGTTAAAGTGGCAAAGAGCAAAAAACTCTGCCCTATAAAAATAGGCAGCCACCAATTAATGGTTCGACTTCGCTCACCATCAAAACTATATTGGCGGAAGTAAAAATAAAGAGCCAGAAAAGCATTAAAAAGAAGATAGACGGCGAAAAAAGAAGGATTTCCAGTATAACCAGCCAAACGAGCCCCAGCTAATTGAGCGGTCATCTTTCCTATGCCAGAATAAGCTGAAATAGCTATTATTGAGTAAAGAATACCTATTCCCACTTGAATCTTAAGAATCTTTTCTTGCTCTAAATAATTAAAGGTCGTGGCGATAATTAAAAAGAAAAGCATAAAATGCCAAATCCCGAAAACTCCTTCCATCCTCTCGTTCCCAGAGAAAAAACTAAAGTAAAAATCAACTCCCAGAAGAGCGGAAATAAAGATTATAACGCCAAAGATAAGCACCGCTTTAATTAAAGGAGTTAAAGAAGCCATCCGTGTTCTTTCTTTGCTTACCAACCAAAACACCCAAACCACTAACATTGCTTCCACTATTAATCGGAAAGCGGTAGCTTTAGCGATAATAAAAGGAAAATAAGTCTGAGCATCCACCAGAAAAGGGGTAAACAAAGCCGCAATGGTTAAATAAAAAAGGATTTTTTTGAGATTTATATTTGCCATAAAGTTCATTTAAACTAAATTAAACAATGTCATCCTGAAGGGCGAAGCCCTGAAGGATCTCTGAGTTTATCTCAGTTACTTATATTTCCAATTCTTCAAAATTCGGATTTACTTTTTTTATTAGATCAATCTTCTTTTCTCTCGTCCATCCCTTTAATTCTTTCTCCCTACTAATAGCTGCCTCCGGATCATCAAAAACCTCATAATAAATCAACCTATCAATATTGTATTTTTTAGTAAAACCTGCTACCAGTTTATTCTTGTGTTCATATAATCTTCTAATCAAATCATTGGTAACACCAATATATAATGTGTTTGATTTATTAGTAAGTATATAAACGTAATAATTGTTTTCGGTCATAGAGATAAGGAGAACAATGTCATTCTGAGACCGTGAGGCCGAAGAATCTCTCAACTTGTTTGAGGATTGTTTGAGAATAATCTTGCATTCGCAAGAGATCCTTCGTCGTTTCACTCCTCAGGATGACAGACTTGATTCATAATCCTTGATTCACTTTTGTTCTTGTTAACGGTCCAAAATAACCGGTCTGGATTATATTTTTCATCGCTTGATATCTCTTTACTGCGGCAGTCGTCAAAGGCCCATAATAACCGGTAATTAATTTTTCTGGATAAATATCTGAACCTAAATTGGCTAAAAATTGCTGAAGGCATTTCACCTGATTGGAATTCATCCCATAATATAAATCAGCGGAAAAAACCGAACAACTTGAATTCCCTTGGTTAGTTTGAAGCATTGCTAATTGTAATTGTAAACTGGCCACTTGTCTTTTTAATTCTTCTATCTGTTTCGTTAATTTTTCAATGATTTGCTGCTCGGTTTGAGAATCATTGCCTAAACTTTGAACTTCCCAGGAATAATAATAAAGTTTATTTTCTTGAGCTTGAGAGCCAAGAAAAGGAATGAAATAAACCGCAATGTTTCTGCTCCCCATATCATTAACATAAATTTCCTGAATATTGGTTGCTGAAAAATCCAAAAAACCTAAAGTTTTTTTACCCTGATTATCTTCAATAATATAAGGGATTTTAGAAATTGGCGTTTGTTCAGGAATGGTAAATTTTAATTTTATTGTTCCTAAACCACCATTGATTTTTTGCCATTTACCAGTCCAGGCAGAAATAGAATCAGTCACTCCTAAAGAACTCTTACTTTGACTGGGCAAATAATAAGAATAAGGAATGGTAGAATAATTTTTTAAAACAGGATTTTGATAACAATATTTTAAGTTATTATCATCGCAGGTATCATAAAGATTGGTAATCAGCCAATTTAAATAAACCCTGTCGAATTCGCGGAGCGAAGATTCGACAGGATAAACCTCGTCAAAATTTAAAGAAGGACTTGTTTTCTTTAAAGCTTGGTTAAAAGAAACTATGCCGTCGTTTGAAGGATATTTTAATGCCTCAACAAAGAGTTTTTCGCCAAATTGCTCTTTTAAATATAAGCCCAATAAATAAACTTTTCCATAATCTTTATCCGAGTTTTTCCAATCTTTTAAATTAATTTCCGTTGAATAAAGCAGATTCTGAGCGCGTTTTTTAATAATTAAATTGTCAACATCATAATTTAAAGAATAACCGGTAAATTCTGACATTAATTCAGAAAACCAGGTTTGAGATTCTGGTTTTTGTTTTAAAGTAATTAAATGCATAAATTCATGAGCCAAATGATAATTCAAGCTATCAGATGATAAGGTTAAAATATTCTCAGTGTTTAAATATATTATTTGTCCCTGGTTGGAACTCGGATAAATTTGGGAGGAATAACTGTCTTCTGTCTGGACATAGCCGCCAATTGCCGATTTCATCTTATGAAGCGCAATAATAATCCGCGAATCATTGTCTATGCCAGGATTATCTTCCTTGCCAAAAAGATTTGTTAAGGTCGGATAAATCTTATCTTCAAATTCATTTGCTAAATCGTAAATTATATTATCAATTTCCCGTTTATTTCCAGACGAAAGCTCATCAAACCATTTTTGATCTGCGTAAAAATAAATTTGATTAGTGGTTTTTATTAATTGGGCTTGAATTTTATTTCTTGAAAAATAATCATAATCAGACTGGATATTAAAAGAACGCTCCAAAGAAGAGGCAAAAGAAAAATTAGGAATGATTAAAAGCCCTAAAATTAAACCAATTGTCATTCCCGCGAAAGCAGAAATCTTTTTCTCCTTAAAACTAAACATTAAAGATATAATAGCAAAAAAGTGAAGAAAAATAAAGGAAGAAATACAATTGAAATATAACAGAAGCTCATAGAAATACTTTTGTCATTCCGAGCACATTCGCTTTGCTCAGTGTAAACTCCGTGAGGAATCTCTGAGTTGGCAGTGAAGCTGTCATTCCGAGAGTAGCGAGGAATCTCTGAGCTTGTCTCAGATACATTATTAAAAAATCTCAAACTAGTTGAGAGATCCTTCGTCGTTTCACTCCTCAGGATGACAAAGAGAAAACAAAAACCGGCCCGAAGGCCGGTTTTTGATAACCTGCAAGGAAAGGTTAGAAGAGATTAAGCAGCGTCGTCAAGATAAACAGTGGTTGTCTCAAGCTCATCCTCAACTACGCCGAAATCAACAGTATTGGCAGATCGGGTGGTTCCATCGGTAATTACAGTACCCCACTGAAGGCCGGTCATGTTTACGCCGTAGAACCCATCAGCAGCCGGGTCAAGGTGAGCCGAAACACTAAAGGTTGCGGTCTCGCCCTCTTCGATAATGATGTACTCGTCAGCAGTCCCACCACCAATGGTTTCTATGCCAGAACCGCTAACAAGGTAGGAGTAGTCTGCCGGGGAATCTAAGTCATTGCCCTGGCTGTCTGCAAGAAGAACTCCTTCATCCTCATCAGTGGCTTCATTAACACCATTGATATAGATGGTTCCGCCGATAGCTTTAACCTTGAACACGATGGTAGCGTCAGCCATATCATCAGTAGCTTCAACTCCAACGTCCTCGCCGGCAGTCTTGGTAATGCTTACCGAACTCTTGGTGACTTGAGGGGCAATGACAAAGAAGTGCTGGTCATCGCCGGTAATGGTTCCGGTCAAGTCAGCATCGGCAAGATCTTCGCCCGACTCATCTTCCGCAACCGTGTCATCGTTGTCGATTGTCGCCGTCAAGGTATCACCCGCGGTGTAATCGTCGGTGCCGTTTACATCAGCAAGAATCTCAAAGTCAACCGTGTCGCCAGAATCAATGGTCTTATCAACATCATCGAACGTGTATTCTGCTGTTGCATCCGCACCGCCTGTGGCGTCATTTGCATCACAATCAGCAGCCACGTCACACTCATCTGAAGCAAGGGACTGAACTTCTTCTCCATCTATTTTCAAGATGTAGGTCGAAGCAATTGATGAAACGTCGTCGTTAGCAGCACCCGTGCCAGGCGTTATGTTTACAGTCATCTCCTTAACTTCGATATCTGAACCAATCGCCTTTAAGGTGCCTTTTAAGAGGACAACTCCGTCTGTGCCGTCGGCGTCGTCAACTTCAACTATATCTTCATCAGGGTTATCTGACGCCGCGGCGAGTTTAAGCTCAATGTCTCCAGCGGTCGCAAAGGTCTCAAATGAGAATATGCGAACATTTGTTCCCGGGTCTTCGGAAATCGTAGCTCCTAGAGCGTCAACAAAACGGACTGCGTCAAAGTCAACATCCCAGGTTTCACCAAAGTCAGCGGTGTCAAGATTATCGACTCCGGAAACTGTTACGTAGAGGTTGCCGATTTTGCCTGCCTTGATGATGGAGTCAGCGGCAAGAGAAAGGGTCTTGCTCCATTCGTTGTCATCAGTAAATGCGTCTGCATCTACGCGAGCAACTTCCTTGTCTCCGAGCCAGACAGCGACTTCTGTCGCATAGTTATCAAAGTCTTCATCGGCAAGATTAGCAGCATTCTCGTCAAAGACGAGCCGGACGGCGGTCAATTTGATGTCTGAACCTTCGTCGGCCTCAACTGACATACCAATGACTTTGACATCATCCTCACCTTCTCCAACCTCGCGGTTGTTAGCCGGAGACGTAAGGAGTTTGTACTCGCTTACTGAACCTGCTACACCCGCAAGAATTGTTGTAGTTGTAGTGCTTGCAGGAGGAACTGTAGTTGTAGTAGTCACTACTGGAGTGCAGTATAAAGTATTCAAGGCAGCTCGGGTTAAAGGACCAACATAGCCAGTGTTAATGATTCCATGGGCTGTCTGGAAAGTTTTAACAGCGGCAAAAGTAATGGTCCCAAAATAACCAGAAGTTGGGGTTACTCCTAACTTGATTTGAAGATTCATGACATCATTTGATGTCATTCCTTTTTGCAAATCAGTATTGAAGCAAACCGCAGCAGCACCAGTTCCTGTTCCAGCTATCTGAGTTTGTAATGTAGTTATCTGAGCTAACAAAGCCGTAATTTGGGCTTGAAGCTCTTCAACCGTGACTGCTCCAGCTGAGCTAACCATAGAAAAGGCAAAAGCCACAGCAAGAACAGAAGTAATAATTTTTTTATTCATTTATTTAATTTGATTTGATTTGATTAATTTTATAGTTATATCGGCCTGCCTAAAAGGCAATAACCCTTTTTACAAATCCAAACTCTCTGGAGCACGTTTAACGTGCCTCTAGCCCGTTTAACGGGCTGGTTGAAGTTTCGACCTTATCCACCACGTTTAACGTGGTTGTAGACACGTTTAACGTGTCCAAAGAATGGATTGACAATAATGTATTAATACTTTCAATCTTTTCCATCGCTGTAGTGCAATCTCCGGCTTTAAAAGCATTACTCGCTTCTATTAATAAATTTCGGGATTTAATAATATTATCAGAAGACCATTGATATAATCCTTTTTCAGCATCAGTAAAATATTTTCCTAACTCGCTTAATTTATTTTGCAAATAACTGGGGCATTGATTAATTTCTTCGGTTGTTTCAATAATAAAAGCAAGAACCTGAGACTGGTAATTTTCTACGCTTTTGTTAAATTCTTCCTCATTCTCTCCTAAAGAAATTTTATCTGCCATAATTTTTAAATCTTTGCTTCTTTCTTGCACGTCTTTGGAAACATTTAACGCAACCTGCTTTTCATTTATCTTTTTGATCTCCTGAGGAACAATTTCCAAATCTTTTCCAATGTTTTTTGCTATAGCACTAATCTCTTTTTCGTGATTTTCAACTTTGCTTAAATCTTCCATTCTCGCTTTTGCCACTTCCAAACGGACAACCGGTTTTGTGTTTTCAGAAGCAAAATAAATTTTAGCATTCTGAGTTAAAGTTTTTATTGGGTATAAAACATTACCCGGTAAGGTTGTCTGGCTAAAAGCAAAAGAAAAAACAAAAAAGAAGGCTAATAAAGAAGAAACCATTACTTTTTGATATTTAGAAACAAAAGAAAAAACCGCCAATTTAACCCTGGGTTTTCCCCCAAGAACATTTTGCGGTTTCCTCTGTAAAATATTGGCTTTAAGCCAATTAGCCCAATCTTGATCGGGCTTTATTTGCTTAAATGATTCAATTTTCTGAAAAAATTCTTTGTCGTCCATCACTATATAAGACGTGAAAGCGCCTATTTTGTTACAGTTTTAGCGTTTAAAGGTTTAGAAGTTTAATGTTTAAAGGTTTAAGGTTAAAAAAAATAATAGTTTAAGAATTTAATTGTTTTTTAAGTGATTCTAATGCTCTGTGTAGTAGTACACGTACATTTCCTTCTCTTTTTTCAAGCACTTGGGCAATCTCCTTTATAGACATCTCGTCCACATAATGCCAAATAATAACATCAGCATAAACGGGTTTTATATTATGAAGAATTTTTTTAATCCTCTCCATTTCTAAGGTCAATTCTATCTTCTGGGAAAAAGTTGGCTGAGCAACCTGAAAATCGGCTATTTCTCCCAATTCGTCCAAGGAGACGGGTTTTTTTCTTTTCTGGCGATAAAAATCAATTATCTGATTTCTGGCGATGCGATAAAGAAAAGCAGTTGGATTTGAGATTCCAGGAGTTATCTGCCTCTGCCAGAATTTTAAAAAAGCCGAAGAAGTTAAATCTTGGGCTGTTTCTGTAGAATCTACCCGCAAATAGATAAAACGAAAAACTTTATCTATATTTTTGTCATAAAACTCGCTGAATTCCTGTTTAGTCATACCTTGTTAACTTTACAACTAACAACTTATAACTAATAACTAATTGTTATTTGTTAGTTTGTTTATCGCTCAGGATGACAGCTACGCCACGTTAAACGTGGCTACGCTGTCAATTTACCCCGTTAGATATTGTTTCAACCTGATTATCTAACGGGGTTTAACAGTTTAACAATGGATTTAGCCAATTTATCAGGGTCGTGACGAAGCAATGGCCCCTTCCTTAACAAACAAGCAAAAACTGTTTTTGGTTTTTTCCAGTGATTCAATGCTTTCCTGTTATATTTCACCAATTCGGCTTTTTCTTTCCGATATTTGCTCAGGTAATAATTTTTTGGCTTTTCAATATTTACAAGAAAATAGTCAATCACCCCTTTTCCAAGATATTTCTCTAATGTAGCAAAAAAATCCTCTGCTGTAAACTTATTTGTCTCCCCGTATTTTGTCATTACATTGCAAACATAAACTTTCTTTGCCCTGCATTTCTTTATCGTTTCTTTTATTCCTTTTACCAAAAAATTAGGAATAATGCTGGTATAAAGATCACCAGGACCGACAATAATAATATCTGCGTCCTTAATAGCTTTAATAGCATCTTTATTGGCTTTGGGTTTTGGATTTAAAAAAACCTCTTTTATAAACAGACTGCCATCATGTTTAGGAACGTCAATATTTGATTCTCCAACTACTAAAAAATCATTTTCCAAACGGGCAAAAAGACGGGTATAATCCAAAGTAACAGGAATAATTTTTCCTTTAATTCCCAATATCTTTACTGCTTCTTTAATAGCTTGATTAAAATCGCCTGTGACTCTTTCCAAAGCAGTAAGAAACAAATTGCCAAAACTATGGCCTTTCAATCCGGTTCCGTTTTCAAATCGGTAATTAAATAGATTAGCCAAAACTGAACTTTCTGAAGAAAGAGCCACTAACCCTCTTCTAATGTCTCCTGGGGGCAAAATGCCAAATTCTTCGCGTAAAACCCCGGAAGAACCGCCGTTATCAGCGGTGGTAACAATGGCAGATAAGTGAAAATTATAATTTTTCAAGCCGGTCAAAACAGTGAAGACTCCTGTGCCCCCGCCAATAACTACTACCTGTTTCATTGTTAAATTGTTAAATTGTTATACTGTTAAATTGTTAATTTTTGGTCAGTATACTTAATTAAACTGTTTATTTCTTTTGGTAACTTTTTTAATTCTGTCAAAATATAAGTATATTCTTTATCTTTTAGTAATTTTCTCATTTTTGCTTTCTCGTTCCAGTCCAAAGATTCTTTTAAGGAACCATAGCTATATCGATAAAAATTAATTTTATCTTTTTTGGTATATCTCCCAAATCCTTCAGCTATATTAGCAGAAATAGAATCTATCGCTCTTATAAATTGTTCACCAATTGTTTTCTTAGAAAAATAATCCCATTCGTTTACAAGACCCCAAACATAATTAGAAATATTAAAAGCAATCTTATACGCGCTAATATTATTAAGTTCTAAAAACTTTTTCTCCATAACAGTGGGGCAATTTAACAATGAAGCAATTTAACTTTGTGGTTACACCACAAAGTTAATGAGTTTGTTTTTAACAAAAATAACTTTTTTTATTTTCTTTTTGTCTATATGTTTTTTTATTGATGAAGAACTTTTTGCTAATTTCTGAGCTTCTATTTTATTAACGCCTTTTTTCAACTTTAATTTAGCCCTTATCCTGCCGTTAACCTGCACCACTAGCACAAAATATTTTTCCTCTGTTAATTCATCCTTAAAAATCGGCCATTTTTCTTGGCTAACCGCTTTTCTGTGTCTCAAGTATTCCTGCCATAACTCTTCGGCTAAATGAGGGGCAAAAGGACATAAAAGTTTAATTAAACTTTCTAAATGTTTCTTATTTATTTTTTCCAAAGGAACTTCATACAACTGGTTAACATATTCCATTAAAGCGCTAATCGCGGTGTTAAAATGAAGTTTTTCCAGATCCTCAGTCGCTTTTTTAATTGTTTTATGCCTTGTTTGCTCCAAATTCTTCAGATTTTCTTTTATTTTTCTTTTTGCCTCTGGCGTCATCTTAGAAACATCTTTCTTGAGATTGCTTCGTCGTTTCACTCCTCGCAATGACAAATTAGAATTAGTTACCAAATACCAGACACGGTTGAGAAAACGATATATTCCTATAACCCCCTGGTTATTCCATGGTTTAGAAAAAGACAAAGGGCCCATAAACATTTCATGCATTCTTAAACTATCCGCCCCATATTTCTTAATAATATTGTCTGGACTTACTGTGTTGCCTTTGGATTTAGACATTTTTTCGCCGTCTTCACCCAGAATAATTCCCTGATTAATCAAGCGATAAAATGGTTCTGAGGTGGAAACAATCCCTATATCGTAAAGAAATTTGTGCCAAAAACGGGCATATAAAAGATGCAAAACCGCATGCTCCACTCCGCCAATATAAATATCCACTGGCAGCCAATCATCAAATATCTTTTTAAACTCTTTATTGCCTAAATTTTTTCTATTAGCACTCTCATTTTTGATTTTCAATTTTTTATTTCCGAGCAAAAAAGCGAGGTAATACCATGAAGACCCTGCCCATTGAGGCATTGTATTTACTTCTCTCCTGGCAGGTCCTTTACATTTAGGACACTTTACATTCACCCATGATAGAATATCTGCCAATGGCGATTCGTTCTTCCCTGTTGGTTCGTATTTTTTAATTTCAGGCAGTTTTAAGGGAAGTTGATTATCTTTTATTGGCACCCTGCCGCATTTCTCGCATTTAATTATGGGAATAGGTTCCCCCCAATAGCGCTGCCGGGAAAAAATCCAATCTCTTAATTTATAACGAACATTCTTTTTACCTCCAACGTAAAGAGCGATTTTTTCCTGGGCTATTTTTGAAGAAATGCCGTCAAAAGGACCGGAATTTATCAGGGTTCCATGAGAAGAAACGACTTCTCTTATTGGTAAACGAAATTGTTCGGCAAATTGAAGGTCTCGTTCATCATGAGCAGGAACCCCCATTATCGCACCAGTGCCATAACTTATCAAAACATAATCAGATACCCAAATAGGTATTCTTTCTCTGTTGGCGGGATTTATGGCGTAGGCTCCGGTAAAAACCCCTGTTTTTTCTTTAACTTCGGCTTGCCTCTCAAAATCTGATTTTTGCTGGGCTTTTTCAATATAATTTTTTACATCGGATTGATGATTTTCAGCAATAATTTTTTTTATTATTGGATGCTCTGGTGCTAATACTAAATAAGTGGCTCCAAAAATAGTATCTACCCGGGTTGTAAAAACTTGAATATATTCCTCCTGACCGACAACTTTAAATTTTACATCCACGCCGCTGGAACGACCAATCCAATTTTTCTGCATTGTTTTTATCCGCTCAGGCCATTCTAATAAATCTAAATCCTTTAATAACCTATCTGCATAAGCCGTTATTTTTAAAACCCATTGTTTTAATTTTTTCCTGATTACTGAATCACCGCAACGGTCGCATTTACCGCCAACTACTTCTTCATCGGCTAAAACGGTCTTGCAGGAAGAGCACCAATTAACCGCAATTTCATCCTCATAAGCCAGCCCTTTTTTATAAAGCTGTAAAAATATCCACTGAGTCCATTTATAATAATTGGGGTCGGTAGTATTAATTTCCCTCTGCCAATCATAGCTGAATCCCATATCCTGGAGTTGCCGGCGAAAATGTTTAACATTTTTAGCCACTACTTCTTTCGGATTTTTTTTGGTTTTTATAGCGTAATTTTCCGCGGGCAATCCAAAAGTATCCCATCCCATAGGATGTAAAACCTCATAACCTTTCATCCGATAATAACGTGATAAAATATCAGAAGCAGTATAACCTTCTATGTGGCCAACATGGAGCCCTTCTCCTGAAGGATAAGGAAACATATCCAAAATATAGATATGTTTCTTTTTAGGCTTATCAGCAGCATGCCAAATTTTATAGTTGTTTTTAGCCCAAATTTTTTGCCATTTGGGTTCAATTTTATTAGGTTGATAGGACATATAGAAATATCAAAAATAAGAGTACTACTAGAAAAAAATCAAATATCAAAACAGTTAATTGGTAGAAGTAGGAGTTCCTGGCGGCGGTGTTTTAGGAAGACGTTCAGGAGGGATCTTGGGAGCTGGCGCTGGTAATGCCTTTATAATATTTTCTATAGTGCTGGTAGAAAAACCTTGTCTTTCTAAAGTTTGAACTCTTTGCTGAATTCTATTTTCCAATCTTTCTTTCAACTGCTCTGCTTTTGCCTGGACATGCTCTGGATAATTTTCTAAAGGAGTTTGTTGAAGTTGTTCTTGCATATTTTCCATTATCCGTAATTGTCTGAATTCCCCAATTGGAGCAGGTTTCAAGGGTTGTAATTCCTGTAATTTGTTCTCCAGACGATTCATAAACTCTTCCTGATTTTCAAATCTTAAACGAAGAAGAGGCAGAGTTTGATTAATGTTCTGGCGGACTCTTTCAACCTGAGCAACAGCTTCTGGAACTCTTTCTAATATTTTATCCAATACTTCCTGATGGCGAATTTCAGCCTCGGTTATTTTGTCAAGAAGTTTATCAATATTGGGATTTTCTGAAGTTTCTTTAAGCCCTTCTAAGAGCATTACTAATTTGTCCATTGCGCTTGCGTAATTATCAAATGCTTTTTCCAAAACTTCCGGCTTAGAAGCTTTTTGAGCCATTGCTTCTGCTTCAGCCAATTTTTCTGAAAGCACTTGTAATTGCGTTTCGCTCTTTTTTATTGGATCTCTAATCCACCCTATTTTAAAGCCTCTCCACCATTCTTTTAAAAAATAAAAAGGACTGGTGGGAAGCAAACCTACTCTCCTTAATCCTAATGCCCAAGGAACAGAAATCTCTTCTTCCTCTGGTAAAGTCGTTGTTGTGGTATCAACAACTGTAGTTGTAGTTGTATCTGCAACTGTAGTTGTGGTTGTTTCCTCGGCAAATATTAAATTTGCAGTAAACCCACTAATTAAACCGCAAATTAATAAACTTATTTCGAGCGAAACGAGAAACAAGGTTCTGGAGCGAAGCGAACAGGTTCTTACAATTATTTTTTTCATGATTTCTATTTTTATTTTAATTTTAAATCTCAATGTCATTCTGAGTTCCGATGTAATCGGAAAGAAGAATCTCACAACTTGTTTGTGAATCTTGCATTCGCAAGAGATCCTTCGCTAACGCTCAGGATGACAACATTGCATTTCCATCTTTGTTAATTATATCACAAAATTTAGCTATTGTCATTATTCCAATATCGCCTTCCTTTCTCTTTCTGACGGCAACATTCTTCTTTTTTTCTTCTTTATCTCCCACTACCAGAATATAAGGAATCTTTTGAATCTCTGCTTGCCTTATTCTTTTGGACAGGGTTTCGTCGTCTGCAAAAAGTTCTGTTCTTATTTCTTTCTCTTGAAAAAATTTAACAATCTTTTTTGCGTAATTAATATTTTTTTCTTTTACTGGAATAACTACTGCTTGAATTGGAGACAACCATAAAGGAAACGCCCCGGCAAAATTTTCAATAAGTATACCCATAAATCTTTCAATGCTGCCTAAAATAGTTCTATGCAGCATAACCGGTCTTTTTTTATCTCCATCTTTATCAACGTAAAAAAGATCAAATTTTTCCGGCATAATAAAATCCAGTTGAATTGTCCCGCACTGCCAACTTCTTCCCAAACAATCTTTTAAATGAAAGTCAATTTTTGGCCCATAAAAAGCTCCCTGACCCTCATTTAGAATATAATCCATTTTTTTCTCTTTTAGAGCCCCTTTTAAACTACTCGTAGCATTTTCCCATATTTCGTCAGAGCCCATTGCATTTTCCGGTTTAGTGCTAAGTTCTACATGATAAGAAAACCCAAATTTTTTATATATCCGGGCTGTCAAATCTATCACTTTTTTTATCTCATCTTTAATTTGTTCTGGGGTCATAAATATATGCGCGTCATCTTGCGTAAAACATCTTACCCTAAAAAGACCCTGCAGAACTCCGGATAATTCATGCCGGTGCACCAATCCCAATTCCGCCATTTTAAGAGGCAAATCCCTATAACTATGGAGGGAATCCTTATAAATCAAAATACCTCCCGGACAATTCATTGGTTTGATAGCATAATCTTCTTCATCAATCTTGGTAAAATACATATTCTCTTTATAATGGTCCCAATGGCCTGACTTCATCCATAATGTTTTATTCAAAAGTATTGGAGTTTTAACTTCAGTATAACCACTTTCCCGATGCTCTTTCTTCCAATAATCCTCTAAAATATTCCGCAGAATCATTCCTTTATTATGAAAAAAAGGAAAGCCAACGCCTTCATCGTGAAAACTAAACAAATCTAATTCTTTACCTAATTTTCGATGATCTCTTTTTTCCGCCTCTTCTAATAGATAAAGATATTCTTTTAGCTCTTTTTCTTTAGAAAAGGCAATTCCAACAATTCTTTGCAACATTGGATTAGTTTCCTTGCCACGCCAATAAGCGCCAGAAACTTTACTGAGCTTAAAACTTAAAGGAAGTTCTTTAGTATTTTTTACATGCGGCCCCCGACATAAATCTATAAACTCGCCTACCTGATAAATAGATACTGTTTTGGGTGCTTTAATTTTTTCTTTTTTATTTTTAATATTTGATATTTTATTTTGTTCTGTGGTTCCGTATTTTTCCAAATCTTTCAAAAGCTCTATCTTATAAGGTTGTTTCAATTTTTTAAAAACATTTTTCGCTTCGTTTAAGGAAACTGTTTTCTTTTTAAAAGATAATCCCTGTTTGATAATTTTTTTCATTTCTGCTTCAATCTTCGGCAAATTTTCCAAAGACAATGTTTTGCCAATATCTATATCATAATAAAAACCATTTTCTATTACTGGTCCTATTCCAAATTCGGCTTCAGGATAAAAATTTTTCATCGCTAAAGCCATTATATGAGCCAGAGAATGACGAATAATTTCCAAAGAATATTTTTGTTTCATTGTTAGTTGTTAATTATTGGTTATTATATGTTTTATATAAAAACCTTTCAAGTAACAGGCTTCTCTCAAAACAAACTTTTGCTTTTTGTTTTTGATTTTTGATTTTTTATTTTTGATTTCTATTTATGCCTCCATTGGTTCAATTTCCTCCAATCTTTCTCCAATAATCTGATAACTGCCGTTTCTTTTATCTATTTTGCCTTCCACCAATAACACCTTATCCTGTCCAAGAACAGCCGAATAATTCATTAATATTGCCGGGTATAAAACAACTTCTATGGAATTATTATAATCAGCCAGACAAGCAAAAACCATTGGTTTTCCCGTCTTTGTCCTTACTTTTTGAATACGTGAAATAAAACCGCAAACTTTGATTTTTTTTCTTAAATGACGAGGGTCTAATTGACTGACGGTAAGGGCTATTTTCCCCAAAACGTTTTTATAGCCATCCAGAGGATGGCCAGTAAGATAAATGCCTAAATACTCCTTTTCCCAGCTTATTCTTCTCGTTTTATCAGAAGGATTGGTAGAATTATTTCGAACAAAGTGAGAAACAAGGTTCTGCCGACTCAAGGTCGGCAGGTTCTTATTTTGAGTGAAACGAGAAACAAGGTTCTGCCGACTCAAGGTCGGCAGGTTCTTATTTTGAGTGAAACGAGAAACAAGGTTCTGCCGACTCAAGGTCGGTAGGTTCTTATTTCTTTTTAAACGTTCAAGAATATCATCGGATTTACCCTCCTTAAACAGACTCATTTGCTGGTCGTTTTTATGATTATTAAATTTATAAATCCAATCTAAAATTTCTTCCAAATGGTCTGCCATTAATTCCCGTTCTCCAAAACAATCTAAAGCTCCGGCCTTAATAAGACTTTCTAAGGTTTTCTTGTTGAGGGCCTGGCGGGGAATTCTTTTAAGAAAATCGCTAAAATTTTTGAAAGCTCCGTTATTTTTTCTCTCTTCTTCTATCATCGCGGATACTCCTTCGCCTACATTTTTTATAGCGGCTAAACTGAAAAATATATTTCCTGTTTTTTTATCTATTCCAAATTCTACAAAAGATTCATTTACCGACGGAGGCAACACTTTAATTCCCAATTTCCGACATTCAGCTATTTCAATGGCAATTCTGTCTAAGTTTCCAAAATCCGAAGTTAAAAGCGCGGCCATAAAAGCATTGGGATAATAGGCCTTAAGCCAGGCTGTTTGATAAGTAATGCGCGCGTAAGAAGCTGCATGGCTCTTGTTAAATCCATAGCGCGCAAAGGGTATCATCCAATTCCAGATTTTTTCTGCAGTAGATTTTTTTATATTATTCTTTATCATCCCTCCAATTAATTTTTCCTTCTGGGATTCTAATAATATCCTGATCTTTTTTCCAACAGCTTTTCTAAGAACATCAGCTTCAGCCATAGAAAAACCGGCTAAATCGTGGGCAATTCTCATCAATTGTTCCTGATAAACGCAAATATTGTAAGTTCCTTCTAAAATTGGTTTTAAGTCCGGATGCAAATAAACAATCTTTTCTTCCCCGTGTTTTCTTCTAATGAATTGAGGGATTAATTCCATTGGCCCCGGACGATATAAAGCCAACATCGCTATAATGTCTTCAAATTTTGTTGGTTTTAATTCCTGAAGGTATCCCCTCATCCCTCCACCTTCCACTTGAAACACTCCTACTGTCTCTCCTTTAGAAAGCAATTCATAAACTTTTTCATCCTCATAATTTGTTTTATCTAAATCTACTTCATCGTTATAAACTTTTTTAATAATTCTTAAAGTATTCTTTATAATAGTTAAATTAGCTAATCCCAAAATATCTACTTTAAGCAGCCCTATTTTTTCCAAAGAATACATATCATATTGAGTGATTACTTCTTTGTCATTTCGGCTGGAATGTTGCAAGGGGCTGTAATAAACCAGGGGTTCGCGAGAAATAACCACTCCTGCCGCGTGCGTTGAAGCATGACGCGCCACTCCTTCTAATTGTTGAGCCATATCAATAATATCTTGAACATCAGTATTGGTCTCGTATAATTGTCTTAGTTCAGGCGTAGTCTGCAATGCTCTCTTTATGTCCATATTAAAAGAGATGAGTTTGGAAATTTGATCCCCTAAAGCATAAGGATAACCCAAAGCCCTGGTAACATCGCGGACCGCTAAACGAGATTTCATTATCCCAAAAGTAATAATTTGGGCTACGTGATCCTGGCCGTATTTTCCGATAATATAATTAATTAATTCTGCCCTCCTGTTATCGGCAACATCCAAATCTATATCAGGTGGTTGGATTCTTTCTGGATTAAGAAAACGCTCAAAATAAAGCCCATATTCTAAAGGATCAACAGAAGTGATGCCTAAAACATACGCTACCAAACTGCCAGCAGCCGAACCTCTTGTATTCGTTAAAATGCCGTTTTCTTTAGCAAAATTAATAAAATCCTGAATAATTAGAAAATAATCTGCAAAACCGGTTTTCTTAATAACTTCCAATTCATAATCAAGCCTATTTTTGGCTTCTTCTTTTTTTCTTGAATTATTAATATCCGGAGAAGAATAAACTTTCTCAAAATCTTTTTGCGACAACTCTTTCAAATATTCAAAACTACTTTTCCCTTCAGGTAAATTAAAAAGAGGAAGAATTATTTTCTCAAGATCCAATTCCAAATTACATTGCTTAACTATCTTTTCAATATTTTCAAATAATTCAGGATGCTCAGAAAAATCTTTCGTAACTTCTTCCGGAGATTTGAAATATAATTCTGCTTCTTTCATGCTAAAACGATTCTCATCCTCAATATCGGTTCCTGTTTGAATTGCTAAAAGAACGTCCTGAGCTTTTTTATCTTCCTTTTTGGTATAATGAACATCGGTTGTTATTATCGCCGGTACATTTAATTTATCAGAAAGCTGAAGCAACCCTCTATTAATTTTTTCCTGCTCTGGTAATTCTGGATGATGTTGTAATTCCAAATAAAAATTACCTTTTCCAAAAATCTCCTGATATTCTTGAGTCAATTCTAATGCTTTTTTAAAATTATTTGATAAAATAGCTGAAGGAATTTCGCCCTTTGCGCATGCTGAAAGAGCAATCAAACCATCACTATGTTTTTTTAAAACCTCTTTATCTACCCGAGGTCTATAATAAAAACCTTCTAGTTCTCCAATGGTAACTAATTTCAATAAATTCTGATAACCTGTCTTATTTTTTACCAAAACCACAAGATGATAAAATCTGGTATCTGCTTTTGGGGTTTTATCTTTTAAAGAATGGGGAGCTAAATAAAGCTCACAGCCAATTATCGGCTTTATCCCCATTTTCTTGGCTAAATTATAAAATTCTATGGTTCCATACATTACACCATGATCTGTAAGAGCCAATGCGTCTAATCCCATCTTCTGTGCCTGCTTTAAAAGCTTTTCTGGTTGAGCCAAACCATCTAATAAAGAATAATGGCTATGGACATGAAGATGGGTAAAATACATAATAGATATAAGTTAAGCTTGCTGAAAGCATTTTAACACAAGAAAAAGTATTCAACAAATTCAAGCCTCGTGCCAAAACATTTCTCACTAAGATTGTTAAGTGTTTTCTGGTATTCGTTAATTAGTATTATATAATTTAATCATTTTTAAATTTTAATCTGTCATTTTTATTTTTGATATTTAATTTTTAATTTTGTTTAATAATATGAATTTACAAACAGAAAAATATTACTGGAAAAAAGGCTATAAAACAATCATTGGCTTGGACGAAGCTGGCCGAGGATGTGAAAAAATTGATGCTGAGGTATTAACCAATAATGGCTGGAAATTTTATAATAATATTAATCTACAAGATAAAGTATTATCTTATACGGATGATGGTTATATAAAATGGCAAAAAATAGAAAAACTTATAGAAAAAAATTTTGAAGGTAATCTCATAGAATTAAAAAATAGAGGAATAAAAATAATCGTTACCCCCGATCATTACTTTACTGTCCTTAGGAGGGTCTTTAAAAGAAATGCAAAAGATAATAACAGATTAAAATTGGTTGGATATAAAACAAGGGAAGAAAGAAAAAGGGTAACCGAGTTACTTAATAACGATTTTATACCGAGAGGAGGTGAATGGGAAGGAGTAAATAAAAAAAATTTTAAATTACCTAGAGCAGATATAAACAAAGAAAAAATTATAGATATGAAATTGTGGGTTGCTTTTTTGGGAATATATTTAGCAGAAGGTTCGGTATCCTATGATAAAAAGAGAGGTAGCTATAGAATAGTAATTTCTCAAAATGAAAATACATCCAAAAACAAATATAGAAAAATTTACCATTTACTTAAAAAACTTCCATTTAAATTTAACAAATCTAAAAATGGCTTCAATTGTTATAATAAGCAACTCTATACATATTTAAAACAATTTGGAAAATGCCATGATAAATTTATCCCCAAAGATATTAAAGAATTACCTTCTTCTCTGTTAAATGTTTTTATAGATTGGATGATATTGGGCGATGGGACTTCTTATACCGGGAAGAATAGAAGAAAAGTCTGTATCTATTACACTGTCTCTAAAAAATTAAGAGATGATTTTGAAGAAATTTTATTAAAAGCAAACTGGACATATCATACAAGCTGGAAAATGCTAAAAGATAGGTATATAAATAAGAGATTAATTAAAAAAGAAAATCAAACTCCGTGTTTTGAAATTCGGTTACGTAGAAATACCAAAGCTCAAGTGAAATCTTTACACAAGAAAGAAGTGTTTTACAAGGGGAAAGTTTTTTGTCTTCAGCTTCCTAAATATCATAATTTTTATGTAAGACGAAATGGCACCGGCTATTTCACAGGCAATAGTTTGGCTGGACCAGTAACTGCAGCGGCGGTTATGATAAATTCAAAAGCTTGCCCTGAGCAGTTCGGCCCTGAGCTCACTGCCGAAGGGCGAAGTCAAAGGGTCAAAAACCAAAACCTAAAGACAATTTTAAGAAACGCAAGGGATTCTAAAAAATTATCAGAAAAACAACGAGAAGAAATATTTCGTTTAATAAAAAAATGTCCCCTAATTCAATTTTCTTATGCTTTAGCAAGTGAAAAAGTGATTGATAAAATAAATATTGAAAAAGCAACTTTTTTAGCAATGAAAAAATGTTTTAAAAAAATAAATTTAAAACCAGATATAATTTTAATTGACGGCAACAGAATAATTGATAAAACAATGAAAGTGAAACAAGTGGCGGTCGTAAAAGGAGATGATAAAATTTTTTCTATCGCTTTGGCTTCTATTGTCGCCAAAGTAATACGAGACAGAAAAATGAAAAAATTGTCTTTGCAATACCCCAAATACCATTTCCATCAGCATAAGGGATACGGCACAAAACTGCATCAAAAATTAATAAAAAAATACGGACCCTGCGAAATCCATAGAAGAAGCTATAAACCAATAAGAAAGATAATTCAAAAATCAAAAATCAAAATGACAATGCAAAATTAAAAATGAATCGTCATCCTGAACACATTCGCTTCGCTCAGTGTAAACTCCGTGAAGGATCCCTGGGTTTATCCCAGATTCATTTTAAAAATTATAAAATTATGTCCGTCTATTTAAAAATTAGAAATTTAGAATTAAAAATCGTCATGAATAAATTACTGGTAATTCTTGGCCCAACTGCTTCTGGAAAATCTGAATTAGCTATCCAATTGGCTAAACTTTTTAATGGAGAAATTGTTTCAGCAGATTCCCGACAAGTATATCGAGGAATGGATTTAGGCACTAGTAAAGTTCCAAGAGATACAAAATACAAGATACAAGATACAGAATACTATTCCGATGGCATTCGGCATCATCTTTTGGATATAGAGGGACCAAAACAGCGTTTTTCTGCAACTCAATATCAGGCATTGGCTTATCAAATTATAAAAAATATCCAGCACGGAGGTAAATTACCGATTCTTTGCGGGGGCACTGGTCTTTATCTCTCCTCTATTGTTGAAAATTGGCAATTTCCGAAAATCCCTCCCCAGCAAAAAATAAGAAAAGAATTGGAGGGAAAATCACCAAAAGAACTATCCAAAATTTATCAAAAATTAGACCCTGATGGAGCAAAATTTATTGATAAAAAAAATAAAAGAAGATTAATCCGAGCAATTGAGGTCTCTAAAACCCAAAATAAACCCTTTTGGCAACAAAGAAAAAAAAGCAAACCTATGTTTAATACTTTATTAATCGGTTTGAAACTGCCAAAAGAAAAACTAAAAAAAAGAATTGCGGAAAGAGTCAAAAAAATGATGAAAATGGGTTTAGAAAAAGAAGTAAAAACCCTGATTAAAAAATATGGGTGGCTACCTGCTTTTCAAACTATCGGCTATCAGGAATGGAGAGAATATTTTAATAATAAAATCAACAAAAAAGAAGTTCAAAATTTAATCGAACTTCATACCCTCCAATATAGCAAACGCCAGATGACGTGGTTTAAAAAAATGAAAGATGTAAAATGGATTGAAGACCCTAAAAAAGTGAAAACGATAGCGCAAACCTGGATAAAATCAACTGACTATTAATAGTTGTTAGTTATTAGTTATTAGTTGTTAGTTGTTAGTTGTTTTCAGTTTTTCTCTAAATAATTTTTCCAACACTTTTGGGTCAGCCGCCCCTCGTGTTTTTGCCATTGCCTGACCAATCAAAAATTGGATTGCGTTTTCTTTTCCTTTTTTATAATCCTCTGCTGCGTTAGGATTATCTTTTATTATTTCCAAAATTATCGCTTCTAATTTATTCCCGTCGCTAATCTTTTCTAAACCTTTTGTTTTAATTATTTCTTCAACCTCTTGATTGGTATGAATAATTTCTAATAAAACATCCTTGCCAGCTCGAGAAGAAATTTTTTCTAAGACTAATTTGTTAATCAGCTGAGAGAAATTTTGAGGAGAAATTTTAATGTCTTCCCATTTTAAATTTTCTTTTTCTTTAATGCCCAAAATATCAGTAGTCAAGTAGTTATATGCTAATGGAGTACCACTTTCCCTATACTCTGGATCTAGTTTTGTAACAGTATCTTCAAAAAACAACAAAGCTTTATCATCCTGCAACAATAAATTCGCCCCTGCAGATGAAATATTATAAAGCTGCATTATCCTTTGTTTCTTATCCCATGGTAGTTCAGGCAATTCTGCTTTTAGTTTATCTAAATCAAAAAGTCCCCCTTCTTTTGTTTGAGAATAGAGATGAAGCGGCGGCAAATCTGGTTCTGGAAAATAACGATAATCTTGCGCTTCTTCTTTTACTCTTTGAGAGTAAGTAATTTCTTTAACTGAATCCCAGCCTCTAGTTTCTTGAATTATTTTATCCCCAGCTTCTAAAAGATCTGTCTGTCTTTGAATTTCATAATCAATAGCTCGTTCCACTACTCGGAAAGAATTTAAATTTTTAACTTCCACCTTCGTTCCTAATTCTTTTTGCCCTTGGGGTTTCAAGCTAATATTAACTTCGCATCTCATTTGTCCTTTTTCCATATCAGCTTCAGAAACTTTTAAGGTTCTTAAAAGAATCTGTAACCCCTGAGCAAATAATCTGGCTTCTTTTCCAGTATGGATGACTGGTTCGGTAACCAATTCCATTAAAGGTATACCAGCTCGATTAAAATCAATCAGCGTAGCTGATTGTCCTGAGGAGTTCGACTGAGGCTCACTCGAAGTCCTTGTCGAAGGACCACTATGAATTAATTTCCCAGTATCTTCTTCTAAATGGACTCGGGTAATTTTAATAATCTTTTTGGCTTCTTCTAAATCATCACTTAAAAATAAAGATAATTCTCCTCCTTTACATAAAGGCATATCATATTGAGATATCTGATATCCTTTTGGTAAATCAGGATAAAAATAGTTTTTTCTATCAAACTTAGAATACTCAGGAATTTCTGAATTCAAAGCTAAACCAACTTTGACCACTGATTCTACTGCTTTTTTATTAATAGTCGGGAGCGTTCCTGGGTGCCCCAAACAAATTGGACAAATTAGGGTATTGGGGTGATGCTCATTAGAATCATTAGAACAGGAACAAAACATTTTAGATTTTGTCTTCAATTCCACATGCACTTCCAGACCCAAAATTGGTTCAAATTCCATATTATTTAATAATCTTTTAAGTATTATAACTCATATATATCTTCATTACCAATCTTGACAAAAGATGAGTAAAAATGTATATTTAAGAATGGTCAAACTAGCATGTTGTAACTTGAAAAATTAAAAAATAAGAGGTGAAAGAAAATGAAAACTGGTATTTTGATTGCTTTTGAAGGGGGAGAAAACTGTGGAAAAACTACTGTAAGTAAGTGGCTAGTACAAGAACTTAAAAAAAGAGGTGTTCCTACTATCTGGACCAAGGAACCAGGGGGGACTAAATGCCCTACATCAGAAAAGATAAGAAAGATTCTTTTAGATCCCAAGAATAACATTTGTCCCATAACCGAAGCATTGCTTTTTGCTGCTTCTCGAGCACAACATATCGAAGAACTTATCCGTCCTAATTTAGGAAATGGAATTAATGTAGTAAGCGATAGGTTTGTTCTTTCTTCGTATGTCTATCAAGGAATCGGAAGAAAAATTGGTGTCTCTAATGTCAGAATAATCAATAATTTCGCCTGCCAAGGACTAAAACCAAATATAACCTTTCTTCTTGATTTAGACATAAAAATAGGACAACAAAGAACTGTTAAAAAGAAAAAGGACAGAATAGAAAAAGAAATACTCCTTTTCCACAAAAGGAACAGAAAAGGTTATCTTCAACTAGCAAGGGAGGATCCAAGAATAATAATTATCAATGCTGAACTATCTGTAGAAAAAGTATGCCGAGAAGTTTTAAGACAAACTCTGAGAATAATAAAAAAGGAAGGGAGTGAGCGCAATGAATTATAACTGGGAGAAAGAACTTGTAGCAAGAATGCAAAAGATTTATCTCTTGAAAAAACAAGATGGTACGGTATTTCCAGAGCATGATTTAAGCCATGCTCTAAGGGTAAAAAACTTATGTCTTTGGATAGTTAAAAGAGAACATTTGCATCTAGATAAAGAAATTCTAGTAGCTTCAGCTCTTTTACATGACATTGGTTATACCTTAGATGATAGCCCAGAACATACAGAAGCTAGCGCTCAACTGGCAAATATGTGGTTGTCCAAAGTGAGATTTCAAAAAAATAAAATCACTTCTGTAGTAGTGTGCATCAAAAATCATGATACTGTGCCAGGAAGATTAGGGTGGAAAGAAGAAGTACCGATCGAATGTAAGGTTCTTAGAGATGCAGATTCCATAGAATCTTTTGGTTGTCTTGGTATTATTCGTTTTGCAATGTGGAGCGGCAGGAATAAAACACCAATTTATAATCAGAAGTTAAATGATAATAAAAACGGTGTTTTCCCTAACATCAATTTGATAAAGAATATTGAAATCCGAACCGCAGAACTAATGACTAGATGCTACACAGAAACAGCTAAGAGATTACTGGAACAAAGATTAAAAAATATGCAAATGTTTGTTTCCGAGATTAAAAAAGAAATTAACTTTGCAGAAAATTTAGGAGGTAAATAACAATGAATCTTATTGAAGTTATCAAACCACAGGTTTTTATTGAAACGCCTATTCATGGTCAAAAAGTTCTACAAATAATAGAGCGCTTTGGTAGAATATCGCATAAAAGCGAAGATAAAATAGGACCCGGAACTGCTAAAACTTTTGTTGAAAATCTTTTAAAGATGGGGCATGAAAGTGTTTTAGAACACGTAAGTATCTCTGTTAGATTTATCTGTGACAGAGGTGTATCTCATGAATTAGTCAGGCATCGACTTGCTGCGTATACACAAGAATCAACACGATATTGCAACTATGCAGGGACAATCAAATTTATAAAACCTTTGTTTTATAAAAAAGGGACTGAAGATTATCAGATTTGGTATCAATCTTGTTTAGCATCGGCTGAAACTTATACCACATTAATAAAACGAGGAAGCAAACCAGAAGAAGCAAGAAGCGTGTTACCTAATTCTCTAAAAACAGAAATTGTTAGTACTTTCAACTTGAGACAGTGGAGACATGTTTTCAAAATGCGCTGTCAAAAAGCAGCCCATCCTCAAATAAGAGAAATAATGATTCCTACTCTTAAAAGATTTCAAAAAAGAATTCCTATTATTTTTGATGATTTCATTATTGTGAAAAATCAAAGTCTTTCGTTTCCTTTCTACTTAAAAAACTAAATATAGATTTAATTAAATTAAAAACCCCTGGAAGTATTCAGGGGTTTTTTATATCTCTATTGTATATCTATTCTTTTATCTCTATCCCCATGTTCCTCGCGGTTCCCTCCACCATTTTCATAGCCGCTTCTATGTCTGTGGTATTTAAATCGGGTAACTTCCTCTGGGCAATTTCCTTCACCTGTTTTCTCGTAACTTTTCCCACTTTTTCTTTCAGAGGGTTGCCGGCTCCCTTTTGTATTCCTGCTGCTTTGCGCAATAAATCAGAAACCGGTGGTTGCTTAAATTTCAAATCAAAGCTCCTGTCCTGGTAAATTGTAATCTCCACAGGGATAATGTCTCCAGTCTGATCTTTTGTTTTTTCATTAAACCGAGAACAAAATTCCTGAATATTTACACCGTGCTGGCCTAAAGCCGGGCCGACAGGAGGCGCAGGATTAGCCTGCCCAGCGGAAATTTGTAAGGTCAAGGTCGTTTTTATTGCTTTTCCCATATCATAAAAAATTAAAAATTAAGAATGTAAAATGTAAAAGTTTTTTATTTTTAATCTGTGTTTTTTATCTTTTATATTTAATCTTTAATCCATCATTATTCCTTTTTTACCTGAAGAAAGTCCAAATCTATCGGAGTATCTCTTCCAAATAAAGACACTGCCACTTTTACTCTTCCTCTTTCTTTGTCTATTTCATTAACCTTCCCGTTTTTATCTTTAAAAGGCCCGCCAATAATCCTTACTAAATCGCCAACCACAAAATCTATTTTATATTTTGGCTCTTCTTCTCCTGTTTTCTTCAAAATTTCCTTTATCTCCTCGTCTTGAACAGGACGAGGCGTTGTTCCCGCTCCGATAAAACCTGTAACCATAGGCGTATTTCTCACCACATACCAAGAATCATCTGTCACTATCATCTCAACAAAAACATAACCGGGATATATTTTTTCTTCCACAACAGCGCGTTTGTTATGCTTCATTTTTATCTTCTTTTCTTTTGGCACCAAAACGTTAAACACCTTATCCTGCATCTCCAAAGATTCAACTCTTTGTCTTAAACTCTGGGCTACAGCGTCCTCGTACCCGGAATAAGTATGAATCACATACCAATTTCTTCCTAAATTTATTTGCTGTTTTGGCATAAATTAAAATAAAAAATCAAATATCAAAAATAAGAGTACTAATAGAAAAAAATAAATAATGAGAAGTTTATTTGATGATAAGGATCATTGCCCGAGTTAATCCAAAATCGATAAATCCAAGAATAATGGCAACAACAAAAGAAAGCCCAAGAACACCCAAAGTATAGCGGATTGTTTCTTTGCGGGTAGGCCAATTTGCTTTCTTTAACTCTTGAATAGCTTTTTTAAAATATTCACTTATTTTATTCATTTTTCTTTTTTAAAAAATGCCCCAGAGGGCGTAATATTAGTTTAACAAATGAACTATCCATCTGTCAACCCCCAACACCATAACGAACTTCATAATTATATATTATATAACCTATCTATTACTGCTAATCTTTATATTTATTATAGAGGTTATACCACATAATTTTACAACCCTATGTCATCGGCGACTGATTGCATGCCCTGCAAAACCAAACTGACAAATTGCTGCAAGGAAAGACCTAAGAGCAATTCGCATTGTTTAATAATTTCGCGATTAGCGCCTCTGGCAAATCCTTTTTCTTTAAAACGATTCAAAACATTATCAGTCGTCACTTCTTTTATTTTTTTAGAAGGTAATACCAAAGTAGCAGCCACAATCAAACCAGTTAACGGGTCAACGCAAAACAAACTCTTTGCCATCTTAGACTGAGGACTTAAACCATGCCTCTCATTATGAGTTTTTATTGCCTCAGTAATATCCTCATCTATTCCTTGGCCTTTCAAAAATTGAGCGCCCTTTAAAGAATGCTCTTCTGGTTTATCTTTTGTTTCTTCATAATCTATGTCGTGAAGCAATCCAGCCAATCCCCATTTTTCTTCGTCTTCCTTAAAATACTTAGCCAATCCTTTCATCGCGGCTTCACAAACCAAACAATGCTTAACTAAATTAAGCGTTTTAATCTTATTATTTAACATCAACAATGCTTCTCCTCTGTTCATCTTAATAATATTCGTCCTTTGAATCTTCCTCTGCTTTTGATTTTTTTTCATCCTCTATGCCCGATTCGCCTTCGCTATCTTCTTCTACTGGCTCAAATTCTGATTTTGGAGCATTACACTCAGGACAAGTCCATTCTGCATCTAAGCTAAGAAAACTAATCGCTTCTTTTTCTTCATCGTAGATATAGCCACAACCAAGGCAATGATATTTCATAATTTTATGAAGAGTTAATTTTAAAAATAATTATAGAATAGAAAATATTTTTGTCAAGTTTCCGTGTGGGGGTTGACCCCGTTAGAAATTTGCCATTATCGTTCTTGGCAAAAAAGTGTTAAAACACTTTTTTGAGAGAGTTGAATGAACTTGACACGAATATAATGAATTATTCCTTAAAACTATCACAAATTTCTAACGGGATTGACAAAATAAATATTCTATGTATAATTATACATAAGGTCCCAGGGTAGAGTATGTTTGATTCGGAATAGAGAGGAAATAACTTCTCAGACACACGCACCTCTCAATTATATGTCTACTTACATCTACCCTGGGATATTGCATCTTTACAAAAGAATAAAAAAAATGAGGAGGATAAAATTATTAGAAAAAAAAGGAAAAGCGAAGTTAAGATTTAAAAATCAGGATTGAAAAAGAAAAAATAAAATAAGGCCCTTTTGCAAGGTGGAATTAGGGGTTTTTCAAAACCTAGACTTTGACTCCTATCTCAAGCACCTAAACAAAAGGGCTTTATAAAGATGAAAAATAAAAAAAAGAAAAGGAGGCGAGAAGTGATTAGAAGCACAAAGGGATTTAAGAAATGCTGGGAGGTAGAACTCCAAACAGAAAAACAAATTCTGAGAAACAAAAAGAAAAAAATTAAAAAAAGAAAAGGAGAGAAAAATGAAAGTTTCAGTAAAGTGCTTTGAACATTTAACTAATAAAGGGAACGGTAGAAAATGTAAATTGGCACCACTAATTAATTGCAGACATGAAGATTGTACCTTTAAAGTAAACGGTATGATGGAATCATCTACTGAAGAAGTGAAGATAAGATATATATATTCATTAGCGAAAAGGTGCAAAGAATGGCATGAAAACAAAAAGGAAAGTGAACATTACTTTAAAGTGATCGAGCCACAGATTGATAAAATTTGTTCTGATATTAAAAGTAAACAGCAGACTAAATGTTAATTAGTTAAACTAGCAAAAAAAAAATAAATTTTCTCCTCAACTTAAGTAATTTAAGTAATTATATAAAAATTCAGGGGACCATCAATCGATGGCCCCCTTCTTTATTTGTTTAATTTCAAACAAATTTTAAATTTTAAACTTATCAGCAAACTGTCCAATAAGCGGGAGTTGCTTCTTTTCACCCTTAACAACACTCAATATCCCCATTATTGCTAATACAAGCCATATAATCCCGGCAAGAAACCCAATTAGCCAGCCAAGAATAGGTATCCAGGATACAAATATAGTTGCAATTTCAGCTATAAAAAGAACCAATCCCTGTTTTGCGTGATATTTGACAAACTCATCATCTTTAACTGCAAACAAAGGGATTAAAACAAGAATGCCAATGTAGCTTAAAATGGCTACCATATTGGGTCCTTCTTTTTTAGTTTGCTCTGGCTGGGAGGTAGTTTCTTCTTTTGATATTTTTTCTTCCATATTTTTTATTTATTATTAATATCGACCGAACTTATTATTTTATTCTACCACTAAACTCAAATAAATACCAGATTTATGTGCTTTCCATCTTCAAGAAAATAAGTTCGTATCTGATTATTCGGGCTGGACATCGCGAACTACTGTAATTATTTCAATTGTTAAATATTTTCTATGCATATAATTTAATAAATTTTATTTACACTAAGCTACCTCAATAATTTATTTATCTTCTCTACAAGTTTCCCTTTTTCTTGATTATTATAATATCCTTCTATTTTACCGATAAGTTTTCCGCCTTTAAAAAATAATAGAGCAGGGAGTCTCTTTACTTTATATCTCTTTAGCAAAGAATCATCTTTTACTTCTATTTTTTTGTATTTTATATCCTTATCCTGAAATAATTCTTTTATTGGAATTGAACGAAGCAAGCATTCTATTGAATTATTTTTAAATAATTCTGCTACAGCCAACTTAGTTGATTTTAAAATCTGGACATCAAATTTATCTTGAGAAATTAAAAAGCCTGGATGAATCGGCTGAGCTCCATATCTATCAACAAATAGGTCTGAAATTTTCCTTGGATCTTCTTTAATCTCTTTCTTAATTTTTCTATACTCCTCTTTGGTTTTAGCAACTCTTATCGCACCGACCGGACAAGCTTCTTCACAACGACCACAGTTGATACATTTAGAATTATCAACCGCTATTGTTTTATTTTTATCATCCCAATAAAAAGCGCCAACAGGACATACTTCTATCCCGCCACAATCTTCTGTATTGTCACAAATTTTAAAATTTATTAAAACCGCCATATTATTTTTTGTTTTAGCACACTACTCTCATTTTACCCCTTCGGTGAGCTCAGGGCAAGCAAAAAATCGCCTTTTTGGCGATTTTTAAAGTATCCTGGTCTCTCGATAAAAAATTTAAACGGCTGCCGGGCTTGGATTCGAACCAAAATTTTTGGGTCCAAGGCCCAAAGTCCTACCATTAGACGACCCGGCAATGTTGACAAACACCCTCTATCCAACCAGTAATTTTCCGATTTAAATTCGTACTTTTATTAACGCATACTCTTATTAATCCATAGTAATCATTTCCAGTATTTTTTCTTTTTGTTTGAATTTTATTATGTTTAAAATATACTCTTATGTTTTGGGGCGAAATAGATATGTTTTTACTCCAATACCTCACAGCATTCTTCCAATTAGCTGTTTCATGAATATATAATTCATAAATAATATCCTTTGGAGATACTAAACATATTTCTTTCAACCATTTTAAGAAAAAACTGATCATCATTGGGTCTGAATTGCTAAATTTCAAACCCACTCCACTACTCCACTTTTTTTGTTTTGCGCCCTCTGCCCAATATAACATTGTCCCCATTAACCATAATTCGCGCTTTAAAATCTTATCAATATCTGATCTGGCTTTAGATTTAATTATTTTGGTAATATCTAATCTTTTTTTATGACATGCTTTCCAGCCTCGTCTCATGGCATCCAATTTTTTCTTCGTAAGTCTCTGCTTTTGCCTTTTACTTAATCCAACGCTTCTCAGCCATAAAGACAATGTTGATTTAGCAACAGAAACCTTTTTTAATATTTCAGAATAAGAAAACCCTTTCTTGCGGAGGTTAATAGCTAATTCTTTTTCTTTGTATTTTGATATCATCTGAACCACTCTTTATATTTATTCCATTATATTATCGTGGTTCGGAGTTGTCAAGCTACTCTATAAAAATAAAATCATTTAAAATTCATTAAAAATTTAAAATTGGAAATTTAAAATTATACTTTCAGGTATTTATTCATTGCCCAGAAACTGGATACTATGCCCAAGAACATGCCAAATAGAGTTTGAATCAACAAAATATACCAGAAATGCGACCAAAAATACAAACCTATGCTTATTTCAGAGATAAAAGATTCTGCTCTCGGGCTGAGCCATATAATAACAGGCATAAAAATTAAAATTGCAACCAAAGAAGCAATCAACCCTTGAAGAGCTCCCTCTAAAAGAAACGGCCCGCGAATAAACCAATTAGAAGCGCCAACTAATTTCATTATCTCTATCTCGCCTTTTAAGGAATAAATTGCCATGCGAATAGTATTAAAACTGATAAGAATGCTCAAAATCGCAGCGAGGATAATAAAGAGAAAAGAAATTAATTTTATCCCTCTTGACCAAGCATTAATCCTTTCAACAACTCTTTGGTTTTCCATCAAGTCTACGGTAATTAATTTATCTCTGAAAGCCGAGTTATCAATATCCTCTATAATTTTTGTATAATATTCTGTCTCTTTCGCTTTGATATTTAAAGAAGCGGCTAAGGGATTTTCTCCCAACTCCTCCAAGGCTTTTTTAAGAGCCGGATTTCTGCTGCTTTTTTCCTCAAAAATTTTCAAGGCTTCTTCCTGAGAAATATATTCAATTTTAGCGATTTTCTCATTGCCGATAAGGTCATCGCGAATTCTTAAAATATCCTCTTCCGGAACATCTCTTTTAAAATAAATGCTAATGTCCGTTTTCTCTTTTAAAATATCAATAAGAGCATTACTGGCATTATTAAAAATTAAAATTGAGGTTAAAATCATCAAGCTGATGGTCAACATCGCTATGCAAGCGAAAGAAAGCCAATGATTTCTGACTAATCCTTGCCAAGCGGTGCGAAAAACTCTTTTTATGATAACAAACATGTAATTAAATTGTTAAATTGTTCTATTGTTAAATTGTTTTTGAAATTAAATCATTAAAAATTCATTAAAAATTTAAAATTGGAAATTTAAAATTTTATATAAGGTATCTCCCCTCTTGCTCGTCGCGAATAATTTTTCCTCCATCCAAACTAATGACCCTTCTGCCCAAAGTGTTTATCACCTCTTTATTATGGGTAGCAAGCATTATCGCTGTGCCCAACTCATTAATTTTCGTCAAAAGTTTTATAATCTCCCATGCATTAATAGGGTCTAAATCACCGGTAGGTTCATCAGCTAATATTAATTCCGGCCTTTGAGCCAAAACCCGAGCTATCACTACCCTCTGTTTCTCTCCGGCAGAAAGTTGATGTGGAAAATTATTAGCTTTCTCCCTTAAATTTACTAAGTTTAATAATTCTGGGGCATCTTTTTTAATTGCTTGCTCAGAGTAACCGGCTACCTCCATAGCAAAAGCTACGTTTTCATAAGCAGTTCTGTTATCTAATAATCTAAAATCCTGAAAAACCATCCCTGTTTTTCTGCGAAGGAAAGTTGTTTCTCTATGTTTAAATTTATTAATATCCTTATCGTTAAAGAAAATTCTCCCTTTAGTAGGACGCTCTTCCTTTATCAACATTTTAAAAAGCGTAGTTTTCCCTACACCTGATCTTCCTACGATAGAAATAAACTCACCCGGCCCCACTTCAAAAGTAATATTATCTAAAATCAAAGAACCATTATAAGCCTTGGAAACATTCTTAAAATAAATTAAAGACACGATATAAAATTAAAAATTAAATATAAAAAATAAAAGATAAAAGTCAAAAATCAATCCTTCGACTTCGCCCTTCGGCAGTGAGGAGTTCGGCTGAGGCTCACTCGAAGCCCTCAGGACCGAACTGCTCAGGATTGATGGTGAGCAGAGTCGAACCATCAAAATGCAAAATTAATTAATTAGGTCTAAATTTCCTTCCAATACTTTTTCAACTTGAGAATATTTTTTGCCGGTTTTTTCGTTTCTAACCATCTTATACGGATGAAGAACATAAGAACGAATCTGATTTCCCCATTCAATTTTTACCTTCTCTCCTTTTAACTCTTTTAAAGTCTTTGCTTTTTGTTTTTCGGCTAATTGGTGAAGCTTGGCTCTTAAAATAGTCAGGGCTTTTTCTTTATTTCCAAATTGCGACCTTCCTGCCTGGCAACTAGCAACTACTCCCGTAGGTTTATGGCGAATTCTTATTGCAGTTTCCACTTTTTGGACGTGTTGTCCTCCTGGTCCTGAAGAACGAAAAGTTTCTATCTCTAAATCATTTTCTTCCAAAGGGAATTCCCGAGCCTCAATAATGGGCAAAACCTCCACTAAAGCGAAAGAAGTGTGGCGCAGTTTAGCAGAAGAAAAAGGGGACATTCTTACCAAGCGATGCACCCCGTTTTCATCTTTTAAAATTTTAAAAACATTATCTCCCTCTATCTCTACAACAGCGTTTTTAATACCGCCAGATTCATTTTCCCTTTTATCCAATAATGAAAATTTCCAGTTTTTTCTTTCTGAGTATTTCCGGTACATCTTCAAAAGCATTGAAGCCCAGTCTTCAGCGTCTTGACCGCCAGCTCCAGCATAAATAGAAAGAGTTATATTATTCTCTTTAGGCATCCAGAAAATTTTACCAGATTCAAGCCTAAAAAACAACTTCTAAAAACAAAGTTTATACCCTTTGTTATTTTCGAACGAAGTGAGAAAACAACGTTCTTGAGCGAAGCGAGAGGTTGTTATTTTCGAACGAAGTGAGAAAACAACGTTCTTGAGCGAAGCGAGAGGTTGTTATTTTCGAACGAAGTGAGAAAACAACGTTCTTGAGCGATAGCGAAAGGTTGTTATTTATCAGTAATCAAAGGAACAAAACTAAATCCCTTAAAGCGTTTAATGTTGAATTTGTCTTCCCTTTCCTTTATCAAAAGCTGTACTTCTCCATTAAGAGGGGTTACTAATTTTCCTCCTATTTTTAATTGTTTTAGCCATTCTTGAGGAATTTCCCTTACTGTGGCCGAACAAAGAATTTTGTCAAATCCTTCGGCAATCTCAGGACAGGAGGAAATATTAGGATAACCTTTAGAGCCGTCAGCACAAATAAATTCTACTACGCCTTTTTTTATAAAATTATATTTAGCTGCGTTATTTTCCCCGAATTCCTTTAATTCAGGTATCCTCTCTATGGCAATCACCTTCCCATCTGATTTTAGTTCTCCGTTGCTCACCAAGTGAGCGAGGAGAGCGCTTGTCCATCCAGAACCAGAACCAATATCCAAAATTTTCTCCCCTTTTTGGGGCTGAAGAAGCTCTAACATAAATGCCACTGTAAGAGGCTGTGAAATAGTCTGTCCAAAACCAATAGGTAAAGGAATATTTAAATAAGTTTCATCTTGATATCCTGAAACTACAAAATCTTTTCTATTAATAGCAAAAAATGCCTTAATAATTTGAGGAGATTTTAAATAACCAGAATCAATAATTTCCTGAATGAGAGCTTCTTTGGATGACATTATTAATAATTTTTATTAACTTCAACTAATTATATCACAAAAATAACACACTAAAACCAGAAATAAAAAAGAGCCCTCTTGATTTAACAACGAGGGCTTAATTAATTCAAATAGAAGAATTTATTCTAAAATCAACCCTGTGCATCTCCAGTTAATTTCTGCTGTTTTTGTTTCTACGTTAATCACGCAAGCAGGACTACATCCTTTCTTTTCTATATCTAAATTTATCCACCAAGTTCCAGTAATTTCATTGCATATATAAGTTTCTTTAAGCTTATCGCCACACTCACTCAAAAACGCAATATCTTTAGCTTCTGATAAACTGAGTTTTATATCAGTGCCTTTTTTTTGACAAAATTCCTCAGGAGAAACTGTACTTGTCGTAGTTAGTCCTATTGTCGTTGTAGTAATAGAAGGGACATTGATGCTTATAATTCCTTTGTTCATCAAATAGCCTGCTGTAACCAACAAAACTATTATTATAAAGAAAGTGGAAATTGAGCCTTTTTTATTCATATTTTTATATTTATTAATTATTATGATCTTATTATACTACAAATCCGAACATTATTAAACTTTAATAAAAAAAGCCTTTTAAATAAAGGTCTTTTAAGCCAAAAGCAGGGTCTAGTGGACGATGTTAGAACCTGTTTGGCGGGAATTTAGCTTAAAATTTATTATCCCACCCTGCTACTAACTATATTTCGAAGGTTTCAAGTTTTATCTTTTTCCCCAAAACAATAAACAAAAAGGCGGATATAAGCGCCATAATACTTCCAAAGATAAATGGAGTGCTAACGTCAATATAAGTCCAAAGCAATCCGGCGATAAGAGAAGCAAAGAAAGTGCAAAGGCCGATGGTGGTCTGATAAACACCAAAAGCCGTACCGGCTTTTTCTTGGGGAACTAAATTGGAAATGTAGGCCTTGCCTACTCCTTCGGTCAGAGCCATATAAATTCCATAGATTGGGAAAAGAAGCCAAAGTAAAAGACTGGAATGTGCCAGACCGAAAAAAAGATACACAGCGGAAAAAAGCAAAAAACCAGCCAAAAGCACTTTTTTAGGTCCGATTTTATCAGAAATAATTCCGGCAGGCATTGAAAATATGGCATAAGTAAAATTGAAAAAAACATAGGCCAGTACAACTAAAATTAATGACAAACCCAAATTTTGCGCTCGCAAAATTAAAAAGGCATCTGAACTATTGCCTAAAGCAAAAATCAAACTAATTAATAAAAAAATCTTAAAAGATGGATTAAGTTCTCGCCAATTAAAATGAAAAGTATTGAGAGAATTTGCTTCTTTCTTTTTTTCTTTAACAAAAAAGAGTAATAAGAGAATTCCAATAAAAGCCGGGATAAAGGCGAGAAAAAAGATTAAGCGAAAATTATAATCTAAAAAATGAACCGCCAAAAGAGCTAGGAGTGGCCCAACCACTGCTCCCAAAGTATCAAGTGTTCTATGAAAACCAAAGGCTTTACCCCGCACCTTATTTTCTGAGCTTTCAGTAATCAAAGCGTCTCGAGCAGAAGTTCGCGTTCCTTTGCCAAAACGGTCAATAAATCTGGCAAACAAAACAAACGGCCAACTATAAGCCAAGCTTAAAAGTATTTTAGAAATAGCTGAGAACGAGTAACCGGCAACAACAAAGGGTTTTCTTTTTTGCCATTTATCAGAGAGCCAGCCAGAAATAACTTTTAAGACGCTGGCGGTTGATTCGGCTATACCTTCTATCAAACCGACAATCGCTACCGGCGCACCCAAGACACTGGTGAGAAAAATTGGCACGATGGGATAAATCATCTCTGAAGCCATATCATTAAAAAAACTCACCAATCCCAAAACAAACACATTTTTAGAGATACCGGATTTATTTTTCATAACTTTCTTTAATTCTACCAAAAAATCGCCATAATAAAAAGGCGATTTTTAAATCCGCTCCGGGAAGAGGATTCGAACCTGTTTTGAAAAAATACTAATAAATTCTACGTTCCTCGGTCTCTTAATAAAAAATGTTGACGGCAGGAGTGCTACTACTCGAATTGGTTCTAGTCCTAGATACCTTCCGATTTTTCTCGTTTTGTCCTTGTCTGAAAAACGTGATAAATACTAGGCAATTCGGTCACTCGATAAAAAATGTAGTGGGCAGGGGCGGCAGGGCTTGAACCTGCGACCTGTGGTTTTGGAGACCACCGCTCTCCCAACTGAGCTACGCCCCTATTTTTTTGTTTCTTTGTGGGGAGTGTGTTTTTTGCACCAAAGACAATATTTTTTAAATTCTAATTTACGCTCAACAGTTTTCTTATTTCTGCGGGTATAATAATTAATATGTTTGCACTCTGTGCATTGTAATTTTACTATAAATTCTTTTTTCATAACAGTGACTTTTTTGTTTGTTGTTTTGAGCCGAGAGCCGGATTTGAACCGGCGACCTACACATTACCAATGTGTTGCTCTGCCAACTGAGCTATCTCGGCTGTATTTGTGGACACGTTTAACGTGCCACTACCACGTTTAACGTGGTGGGCAGGGTAGGATTCGAACCTACGTAGGCCTAAGGCCGCGAGATTTACAGTCTCGTGCAATTGACCGCTCTGCCACCTGCCCAAATTTCCAAGAATGAGCCGAGGAGAGGATTCGAACCTCCAACTTTACCCCGCACTATTGCCGAAAGAGCCGAGAGAGGGATTCGAACCCACGACCTACTGTTTACAAAACAGTTGCTCTACCACTGAGCTATCTCGGCAAAAGTGCGGGGCTACGCTCCGCTTCGCAAAACCGTTGCTCTACCATTGAGCTACCTCGACCCAACTACGCTCCGATTAACATCGGAGCTTCGATGGGCAAGCAAAATTAAGAAATGGCACTGCTTGCCCGTCCGAAGCTCAAATGCAAATTTGAGCGAAGGAGGGAGCTACCTCGGCTTTTTCTATTTTCTGCCTATCTTCTCGTATAATTCCACCAACAAATCTAACACCACATTATCTTCTTTATTTAATCTATAAGCCTGAAGCAAAGCCCAGCGAGCAGAAGAAAAATCTTCCTGCCAGAGGTAAAGGCGAGCTAAATTTTTAAGAAGGGTAATGTCTTCAGGATTATTTTCAATTTTTTTTAATAATTCTTTTTCTTCCCGGCTGATATTTAAAATATGTAAAGTATCCGCATCATTTTCTGTTGATTTTTCCTCAGAAAAAGATTGGATAATGCCATTCTTTTTTTCTTGTTCTCCGCCGTTGTTTTTTCTTCCTCTAATTTTCGCTAAATTTTTGAAAATTGCCCCATCAACCCTTAAAATTATTATCCGTGAACGAACTAAAAATTTTTCTACAAAAAGAAAAAACTGATTAGAGGTTTTTTGATAATTCCTTCTATTAAAAACCTTTAAGAACCTGCCTAAAAATTCTTTTTCCCTGTTTGTTATTTTTTCCTCTATTATTTCTGTTACAATTTTTTGGTCTCTTTGATCATTCTGGCGTTTAAAGATAAAAACCAAACCAGCGAGCCCTAAAATAATCAAAAGAGGCGGAAGGATATTAAACATATTAAATTTTAAAACGAATAAAATGACTGACTTCTATATTCTCGCCAAACTTGGCAATAGCTTCTTGAATTAATTGATCAATATTTTTAGTTTCGTCTTTAATAAAAATTTGTTTGTTTAGACAAATCTCTTGAAATTCTTTTTCGAGCCTACCTTTAATTATTTTCTCCACAATCTCTGGTGGCTTATTGCTGTCTTTGAATTCTTCTAAATATTCCTTTTCCTTTTCTTTTATTACTTTTTCGGGAATTTCTTTTGAAGAAACATATTGAGGGTTTAAAGCCGCGATGTGCATTGCTAAATCATAAGCTAATTTTTTAAAATCGGGATTATCAGCCACAAAACTGGTTTCACAACGCAATTCTACTAAAGCCCCTAAACGATTATTGGAATGAATATAGGCTTCTACTATTCCGCTCTTTGTATCACTGTCTTGCTTTTTCTCAGCTCGCAATTCCCCTTTCTTCTTTAATATTTGGCTTGCCTTAGAAAAATCTCCCTTTGCTTCTTCCAGGGCCTTTTTACACTCCATTACAGGAGCAAAAGTTTCTTTCCTTAATTTTTGAACATCATCAATGGGTACCATAACAATTAATTTTTAATTTCCTTGGCTTTCTTTATGGCTTCGTCAACTTTATCTAAAATGTAGTCAATTGAGGACTTCGCGCTATCATTGGCAGGAATTGGATAAGTTATAGGAGTCGGATCATCATCTGTGTCTAAAACCGCGATTATTGGAATTTTTATTCTTTGCGCCTCTCTTATTGCTGTATTGTGTGTTTTTGGGTCTATAACAAACAAAGCGTCAGGTAATTGGGACATATTCTTTAGACCAATAAACTTTTTTTCTAACTTGAACATTTCTTCCTCCAGTTCTTTCTTTTCATATTTTGTATATTTTTGCCATTCACCTGATTTTTTCCTTTCCTCCAATTCTTCCAGGTATTTAATTCTGTTATTTAATGTTTTAAGATTTGTTAAAGTTCCGCCTAACCAACGGTTGGTAACGTAAGGAAAATTATATTTTTCTCCTATTTTTTTAATTCCTTCTTTAGAACCTGCTGCGGTTCCTACAAAAAGAATCATCCCTTTCTTTTTAACTATTTCTACAATAAAATCCAAAGCTAAATCCAATGCTTTTATTGTTTCTTCTAAATTAATAAAAGATAGCTCTGTATAAGACTTAACGGTAAAATAGCCGGCCTGAGGATGATTATAGGTTTTCTTGTGTCCGTAGTGCAAGCCAGCTTTTTTCATCTTGTTCTCCTCTGTTAATTCTTCCTTTTTTTCTTCCATATCGTTAATTATGTTTTCTAACTTTAACACAAAAAAAAATAAGAATCAAGAAATTTTGAAAAAACTTTATAAGAACCTGTTCGCTTCGCTCCAGAACCTTGTTTCTCGTTTTGCTCGAAATAAGAACCTGCCTCCCCGCCAACTGGCGGATCACAGAGCCTTAAAAAAATACTACGATCAAAAAAATCGTAGTATTACGGTGGGACTCGTCCTCAGGACGAAAACATTCATTATATTACCACAGTATATAGCCACTGTCAACCCCCACACCAAACGAACTTATGATGCCAGACTCTTCACATTGTTCTTTATTCATATTAATAAGTTATTAGAAGATTCGGGTTTGTTTTACATTTTTATATTCTAATGTCTGGCATCTTGCTTAAGAGGATAACTTCTACCATAAGCATATTTGAGAATCAACAGCAAATTAATCACTTTGTGTGATTTTGAAGCTCGTTATGGTGTGGGGGTCAAGTAAGAATATTGATAATTTCTTCTCGGTTGCTTTTTAAAGATTATTTTGTTATTATCAAAATATCATATAACTATGAAAAAAAATATCCACCCTCAATATAATTCTAAAGCAATAGTAACCTGCGCTTGCGGAGCTAAGTTTTATGTTTGTTCTACGGTTGATAAAATGGAAATTGAAATTTGCTCCAAGTGCCATCCTTTTTATACTGGCCAGGAAAAATTAGTGGATACCACGGGCCGGGTTCAAAAATTCAAGAAACGGCTTGAAAAAACAAAAGATATAAAAAGCAAAAAGCATGTCCTGAGCCCTTCAGCAGTGAGCTCAGGGCCGAAGGGTAAAGTCGAAGGAATAGAGAAAAAAGCGGAAAAAAAGACGAAAAAACAAATAAAAAAGGAATAAAATGAGGTTAGAAAAACTGCAAAAAGAAAAAGAAGATCTTTTAAAGAAACTCAGTGATTCTGAGTTTCTTTCAAATAAGAAAAATTTTGAGGAGGCTTCTCGCCGATTAAAAAAAATAGAAGAAGAAATAAATACTCTCAAGGAAATCGCTAAAATAGAAAAGAAAATAAAAGAAGCGGAAGAAATTTTAGCTGAAGCAACGGATGACGAGCTTTTATCACTTGCCGAAGAAGATTTACAGAAAAATAAAGCTCTAAAAGAAAAACTTGTTAATGAAGAAATGAAAAAAACTGAAGAAAACGATAATTCCTCCAACATTAAAGGTATTGTTATTGAAATCAGGGCAGGCGCTGGGGGCAGTGAAGCCGCCTTATTTGCTCAAGATTTATTCCGAATGTATCATCGCTATGCCGACAACAAAGGTTGGCCGACGAAGATTATTAATACAAATAAAACATCTCTGAATGGTTTGAAAGAAGGAGAAATTGAAATTAAAAATAAAGACGCTTTTGAAAATTTAAAATACGAGGCTGGCGTCCATCGGGTTCAAAGAATACCTCTCACTGAAAAATCCGGGCGTATTCATACTTCTACCGCGACCGTGGCTGTTCTTCCTCAGATAAAAAATGTAGAAATAGAAGTTAAGCAAGAAGAGATAGAAGAAACTTTTTTCCGTTCTTCAGGACCAGGAGGACAAAATGTCCAAAAAGTAGAAACCGCGGTACGTCTTTTGCATAAACCAACGGGATTAATCGTCTCCTGCCAAAGTGAAAGACAGCAAAAACAAAACAGGGAGAAAGCCTTAGAAATTCTAAAGAATAAACTTTTAAATAAAAAACAGGAGGAATTAATTGGGAAAGAAGAAAAAGAAAGACACAGCCAAATAGGCCGCGCCGACAGATCGGAAAAAATTCGTACTTATAATTTCCCTCAGGATCGCATTACTGATCATCGTATCAAAAAATCCTGGCGCAATATAGAGCAAGTCCTTAGCGGAAATTTAGATCAAATAATTGAAGATATTAAAAAGGAATATCATCAGGGATAACCTTCTCTGATTCCTCTTCTAAAACAGGGAGATCTTCAGCATCTGAAGCCGCCTTTTCTGGCGGCATTTTTAATTTTTCCTCGCCTTGGTCTTGCATTCTTCGCGGACCAAAACTAATATTTTCGGAAATAATTTCAGTGCTTGTTCTTTTTTGTTCATTTGAATCTACCCAGCTCCTTGTTCTAATTCTTCCTTCTACAAAAACCAAACGCCCCTTGGCAAGATATTGATTGCAAAGTTCAGCCATTTTCCCCCAAACCACCACATTATGAAATTCCACTTCCTGTTGCTTTTGTCCATTTGCATTGACCCATACTCTATTAGTAGCTACTCCAAAATTCGCTACTGACCGGCCAGAAGGCGTATTACGAAGGGTGACATCTCTGGTAAGATTGCCAATAATGAATACTTTATTTAAATTCATAATTTTATATGATTAAAATTTCTCCCCCCGTTTTTACCCCGTTAGAAATTTAAGTTAGTTTCCCTATTTTGAATAACCATAGCCGAGAGGCGGCTTCGCCTTATAATCTTTATATTATTGGAGAGATAAGCTGAATTTCTAACGGGGTTTACTTTTGCTCTTTTAGAATTTCATTGAGTTTTTTATCTAATTCTTCCAGGCTTACTTCTTTCTCTTCAATTTTTTTCTCTTTTTTCTCTTCCTCGCTTTTTTGTTTCTTAAAAATAGATTTTTTGGAAAATTGAGAAGAAACTTGTTGTTTCTTCTTCGGTTTTATTCTAAAAATCATAAACCGAAGAATATTATTATCCAACCTGAGTTTTCCCTCCAAAGAAGACAAGGATTCTTTTGGAAACTTAAATTGAATATACCCAAAATAGGCATTATTTTCTTTTTTCACGGGATAAGCCAGTTGTTTCAATTGAGGCAACTCGCTAAAAATTATTAAAGCCCCAAAATCTTTCAATTGCTTCAATAAATTATCAAATTTTTGTCCAATTTCTTTCTCGTCTAACCGAGATGAAAACCAAAAAGATAATTCATAATTAGTGTCCTTTTGTTCCATAAATTTAATTTTTCCCGCATTCGCTATTCTGCAAATGACAAATCTTTAAATTTTTATTATTTGCTGCCAAAATTCTTTTCCGATTTTGGGATTTTCTTTTAAGAATTCACGCGCCGCTTCAAAACCTGCTCCCAATTTTACCTCCCCAAAAGTATAAGTTATTCCTTTCTTCGTGACAATTCCTTTTTTAATCGCCAGATTTAACAAATCGCCGTAATAAGAAATTCCTTCATTAAAAAGAATATCAAACTCTGTTTCTCTAAAAGGCGGGGCGACTTTATTTTTTACCACCTTTGCTTTTATGCGCGAGCCTATAATATCGTCACCTTTCTTAATTTGAGCCCTCCTTTTTAATTCTATCCTCACTGAGGAGTAAAATTTTAGAGCTTTCCCTCCAGGAGTGGTAATTGGATTTCCAAACATCATCATCCCTATTTGCATTCTTGTCTGGTTGGTAAAAATAATAGTGGTGTTAGTCTTGTGCGCAATAGCGGCTAATTTTCTTAAAGCCCTGCTCATTAATCGAGCCTGGAGCCCAATTTGCTGATCGCCCATTTCTCCCTCCAATTCAGCGCGAGGAGTTAAAGCTGCCACTGAATCAATAATCACCACTCCTATCACCCCTGATCGGACTAAACTCTCTGCTATATCCAAAGCCTGTTCTCCATTATCCGGCTGTGATATTAACAATTCTTTTACTTGGACTCCTATTTTATGAGCATAATCAGGATCAAGAGCGTGTTCTGAATCAATAAAAGCCGCTCTCCCCCCGCTTTTTTGAATCTCGGCAACAATATGAAGAACCAACGTAGTCTTTCCAGAAGATTCAGCACCATAAATTTCAATAATTCTTCCTCGCGGAATACCGCCTACTCCCAAAGCCAAGTCCAGGCTGGGCGAGCCTGTAGAAATAACATCAACATCAACCTTCTTGACATCACCCAATTTCATTACTGCGCCTTCACCAAATCTCTCTTGGATTTCTTTCATTGTTTCTTCCAAAACATCTTCCCCTTTTTTGGAAATATTAATCTTATTTTCTTTCTCCTTATTAGAAGATTTGGGCATATAAGTTATATTAACAAGTTTATTAAAACATCGCAACTTGGAAAAACTAAACCCCGTTAGATAATCAGGTTGAAACAATGTCTAATGGGGTAAAGTTTATATTATTCAACCCCCACACCAAATTTACCTTTAATTAAAAATATTTAACTACCATTTAAAACAATTTCCAATAACTCTCTTTAGGCGCTGGCTGAATAAGCCATTCTGCCAAAGGCGGAAATATCTATTCAATAAGCGCCTAATCAGACATTTGATTGGTAAATTATGGTGTGGGGGTCAACTGGGGTATACCCCGCACCTTTTTAAGATAAATGCCAAAGGCATATTTTGATGGAATCAATCTTAAAAAGGTGCGGGGTATAAATAATTTGACGAATTAAAACAGTCGGATGCCCCAAGATATTTATTGCTTTAAATTCAATATTATTAAACCCCGGCGCAAGAATGATTTTTTCATTAAACATACCATTTTCTTCAAAAGAAATTTCCTGATTCTTAATAAAAAGCGTTTTCCCTCTAATCACTCTTCCGAAAATCGCAAGCTCTGCTTCATTGGTGGTAAAATCACGCTCTGGAGAATAAAGAATAATTTTAGCAGGAAGAATAAAAAAACTGGCTTCGTAAATAAAATAAAACAGAATAAAACCAAAGAAAAAGTATTTTAGCATCTTCGGACAAACATTCTTGAAAAAAGAAACGAATTTTGATTGACAAACTAAAAACCTGTTCTTCGGCGGCAGATCGTATTTACCGGAAGATAAATTTCTCCCGTTGCTTTTTTGATAAAGCCTTAAAACTTTCCCCTTATCTAATTTTAAGAAAGCGGCATATTTTTCTATCATTCCTTTTAAATAAACCGGCGGCGGTAAATTTTCATATTCATCATTTTCCAAATCCTTAAGCACCGATAATAAAATTTTTGTTTCTTCAGAAATTTTTTCTAAAGTCCACCCTTTTTCCTGGCGTACTTTTTTTAAAAAAGCCCCGCATAATAAGCTTTCTTTTTTAGTTTCTTGTTCCTGCGGAGAATATTTATTGTTCATAATTTTTCCTTCTTTTCTTTTACGAAAACTTCTCTTGGCTTAGCGCCGTCAACCGGTCCCACAATCCCTTTTTCTTCCAAAACATCTAAAATTCGCGCCGCTCTTGCATAACCAATTCGCAATCTCCTTTGCAATAAAGAAGCAGATGCTTTTCCCGCCTTTACCACCACCTCATAAGCTGCTGAATATAATTCATCATCTATCACATTATCCCATTCTTCTAAATCAATGTGACCGTTAGGAGATGACCCATCTATAAATTCCTCTAAATTCTCAGCCAGCCCGTTTTTTTCTTTTTCAGCTTCGGATTCTTTAACAATAAAATTCACCAATTTATTAACTTCTTTTTCTGAAACATAAGCGCTTTGAACTCTTCGTGGCTTTGAAGAATCAGGAGCAAGATAAAGCATATCTCCACTGCCTAAAAGTTTTTCTGCTCCTGCCATATCTAAAATAGTCCTTGAATCCACCTGCGAAACTACCTGAAAAGCTATTCGGGCTGTAATATTTGCCTTAATTAAGCCAGTGATAACGTCCACTGACGGCCTTTGAGTAGAAACAATAAGATGAATGCCTGTGGCTCGAGCCATTTGGGCGATTTTAATAATCAAACCTTCTAAATCACGGCCATAACGCGACATTAAATCAGCTAATTCATCAATAATTATTGCTATGTACGGCAATGGCGGTTCTTCTTTTGAAAAAGTTTTTAAATTAAAACCTTCAATATCACGAACTTGATATTGAGAAAGTAAATTATATCTTCTTTCCATTTCATCTATTGCCCAACGAAGCACTGGAAGAACTTTCTTATAATCAGTAATAACAGGCGTTATGAGATGGCTAATTCCATTATAATGGGAGAGCTCAACTCTTTTGGGGTCTATCAAAATCAATCTTAAAGTTTCAGGAGAATTTTTTAAAAGAAAAGAAATAAGAATACTGTGAATACATACGGATTTTCCTGCGCCTGTAGCCCCTGCTATTAAAAGATGTGGCATTTTACTTAAATCTGCCAAAAGACATTCACCTTTCACGTTTCTCCCCAAGGCGAAAACTAATGGGCCAGTAGTTTTTTGAAAATCACTCTCTTTTAACAAACTCCCTAATCGCACCAGGGCAATGGATTTATTAGGAACCTCAATCCCCACCAAAGACCTCCCTGGAATAGGAGCTTCCATTCGTAAAGGATGAGCAGCTAACGCCAAAGATAAATCATTCTGAAGAGCGGTAATACTGGAAAGCTTTACCCCTTCGGTTGGTTTAAGGGTATATTGGGTAACGGTTGGTCCTACATTGACTTCTCCCATTTCTACTTCTATCCCGAAATTTTGAAGAGTTCTCTTGATAATATTGGCATTGGCCCTGATATCGCCAACGCGAGGATGAGTTCGTTCAATTTCCAATAAATCCAATGATGGAAATTTATATTTGCTTCTTAATTTTACAAAAGCAGGCATTTTCTTTTCTTCCATACCTTCTTTAACTTTTTGCTTCTCGCCAGATGTTTCTTCAATGACTTTATCTGGTTCAGGAATTACTTCTTCGTCTCCAGCCCCTGGAAAAGGAGAAACCTCTACTTCTGATTCTTCTATTTCCCTTTTCTTCCTTGAAAATCTAAGAGGAGCGTTTAAAACCAATAAAAAACCTGCTACTAAAATAGCTAAATAAATAATCAAAGTGGCCCAGAAGCCCAAATAGTTCTTCAACAAAGATCCTATAAAACCAATAATTCCTCCTTTACCTTGGGCAAAAATCTCCAGAAGAGAAAGAATAGATACCAATATAAAAAAGCATCCTAGAAATGTAAAAAAGGTAAAATTAATTTTCTCGGTTAAAAAACGAAAAAAATTAAAGGAAATCAACAAAAAAAGCAAAGGCAAAACAAAATATCCCCATCCTAAAAGATAATCAAAAGTTTTAAATATTGATTTTCCTATGGGACCGGCGAGATTCAGAGAGCTTAATATTAAAATTAAAGCCAAGCACAAAAAAAGAATTGCGTAGAGACTGTTCTTTACTTCCACATTCAAAGGCGATTCAGGAAATATCTTCCTAAAAACTCTCTTTCCGCTTTCCAAAAAATTAATTTTTAATTCTCCCTTTTTCTTTTTCCTCATCACCTTTATCTTACCATAAAAAGGAGCCATCATAAACCCCCCATTTTAACTTTTGATTTTTGATTTTCTTATGTGTATCTATCTGCCACTTTGGAAGCTCCATAAGACTCTGGTTTTGTTTTAACTTGAAAACCTGACCCCCTGACCATTCCAATTATTTCCTGAAGCATGTCCTTTGTTTTCCCTTTGGCGCCAATATCTATGTGAATTTCAAAATCAAAATCAATGTTTTTATCCTGGGACAAATTAAATAAAACCTCCTCGGCTAATTTTAAAGACATCATTACTTCCTGATAAATCCTTTCCCTTAAACTATTTACTTTTTTTTGATTAAGTCTTCGCCAAAAAAACCTCCCCCCATGCCCAACACGATAAATAACTACAGCGCTCACAAAATCGGTTGTTCCATGATTGGAAGAATCAGTTCCAATCACAACCTTATATCTTTCCTGGGGGTCAGATTTAATATAAAAAAGGACCTCCTTTACAAGCTCCTCATAACTAAATGATTTTCCGTTTGGCGAATAAAACTTTTGCTTCTTGTCCATTTATAAATTTTAATAGTTAAAAAAAGGTAAAAGTCCAGCTACTCGAGCTCTTTTTACCGCCTTTTTTAATAAACGTTGATGCTTGGCGCATAAATTGGTTTTTCTTTGAGGATAAATTTTCATTTGACTGGAAATAAAACGTTTTAAAGTATCTACGTCTTTATAATCTATTTCTTTTTTGTTTTGAAGACAAAAATAACATTGAGACATAATAACAAATTTTAAATTTTAAATTTTAAATTTTTAGCGGAGGGCTACTTGTTTAAGATAAGAGATATCTTTTTCATACTTATCAGCTATTGCCAATACACTATCTCCATAAAAGCGATAGCGCGTATTGGTAGAGCCGGAAAAATAAATCATTGCCGCTTGCCATTCTGCGACTCTTGTTTGCTTTGTCGCCCCCCAGTTAGCCAGATAGAGAGCTGCAGCAGTAAAAGAATCTCTCACATCCCAAGGATTAGGAGGATTATGTCCAGTTATCTGTGCTACTTTATCTTTATAACCTAACCAGGTTCTTGGCATAAATTGCGCTGGCCCCATTGCTCCACCCCAGCTGTTCTGGCCAGCAATTAATCCCTGAGATGGAGAATTTATTGGACAAGAAATCGGAGTAGTATTTGGATCTAAGCCAAGTTCTTTTGTAATTTGCAAAAAAGCATCACGGCTATCAGGTTTCATTACAACCTGCCAACTTTTTTCATAAGAATCGCCAGGCCGGTTGCAGGTACCAACATTTCCCCCTAAATTAGATTCCTGTTTCAAAATCGCTAAAAGGAAAGCAGGACGAATATTAAGCCGCGAACTTACCCAATTGGCGATATCCAGAGCTTCTCCGAAAGTAACCTGGGTTTTAACTCCAAGTAAATCATAAATTCTGCTGCGAATTTCGTTAGCCTTTTGCTTTGATTCGCTCAGTAGTTGCTGGTACTTTGTTTCATTTCCTTTAGTGACGTCTAAAAAATAAGTTTGCTCTTGCTTTGTTGTTTCTAAATCATCTTTTTGAAGCATTTGCATTGCCAATAACTTCTGGGTTTCTTCTTTGTTATCGCCCAATTCTTGATTCTGTTTACTTAAAGTTGTTTTTAGCCCTTCAAGTTCTTCAATATTTTCCTGAATTTTTTCCTGAATACTATTGAGGGCATTGGAATAATCAAAAAACTCACTTATCGTTCCTGATCCTAATAGCATTTCCAAGAGTGACGTTTGTTTTAATTGATAAAGAGACAATAATGAATCTGCCAGATTTTCCTTTGTGGCGTTAACTTTATCAGTGGTTTTAATAATTGAAGCGGTCGTATCCTCTATTCTTACATTGAGATATTGTAAATTAAGATTGGTGGATTGAATCTGAAGAGTTAATTTTGACGCTTTGCTTTTTAATTCATTAATTTTATTTTGGAGGGTTTGCTTTTGCTCTTTTGTAGTAACTATTAATTTTTCATACTGAGCTATCTCTTGATTTATTGCTTCTAATTCTTTTTCCAATTTAGCCTGTTCCTCATTATAAAGAGCCTCAGCTTCTTTGGATTGAAAAAGAATTGGCGCTGTTACGCTGGGTTGAATAATGATAAAAAACAAAAAACAAAAAATTAGTAAAGAAACAAATCTTTGTTTTATTACTTTTCTTTGCCGGAAAAAGGAGAAAAAAGCAAATGTTTTATGTTTTTCTTCTGCTTTTTTCCCCTTGAAAGGAGAAAAAATATCTTCAACTTTCTTTCTGGAAATAGATTTAATAACCATTTTTATTGGTACTCCTATAAAGATTATTTATTTTTATCTTGCTCAGAAACTCCTTCTTTCCCCTCTTTTTGTTCTTTTGGTTCTCCCTCTCCTTCTTTACCTTCTTCTTCTTCTTTCTTTTCACCCTCTACCTCTATACCTTCTACGGTTTTAGCTGTTCCGAGTTCTTTTTCCAGCTGTTCATCTGTAATAGGGGCGTTTACTGTTGCCATCGTCGCATTTTCATCAATTAGAGCCTTCACTTTTGGAGGAAGATTAATATCTCGCGCATAAAGTTTTTGACCAAAATCAGTAAGCATAGAAATATCAACAAAAATTTCATGGGGAATATCTCTTGGCAAAGCCTCAATTTCTATTTCTTTTATTGGTTTGACCAAAATCCCTCCAAGTTTTACTGCTGGCGATTCTCCAATAAAACTTATAGGAACATTGGTTGTTATTGGCTTGTCCATTTCCACCTCATAGAAATCTATATGAATAGGCAAACCATCTAAAAAATGGTTGCTAACATCCTGAACTAAAACACTTTTTGTCTGTTCTTTTCCTCCATCCTCAATTATTAAGTCAATAATATCTGTATCTCCTGCTTTTTTATATACATCTTTAAAATCTTGAGAATTTACTTGCAAGGAACAGGAATCCGTTTTTTTACCATAAACAACGGCTGGAATAAAGTCTTGTTCTCTAAGGCGTTTATTCTGCTTGCCTAAAACAGTCCTTTTTTTTGCTCTTAAGGTTAAATTTTTCATATTAATTTCTACTTATTTTAGCGAAAAAACCCTAAAAAAGCAAGATAAACCCCCACACCATAATTTACCAATCAAATATCTGGTTAGGCGCTTATTGAATAAATATTCCCGACAAAGTCGGGATGGCCTATTCGGCCAGCGCCTAAAGAGAGTTATTGAGAATTATTTATTAATAATAGTTAGATAATTTATTGATTAGTAGATTTGATGTGGGGGTAAACCCCCACCACCGATTTAACTATCCAGAATTTTTTCAAAATATAAGATTCTTCCCAGAGGATCCTTTGCTTCAAAAATAGCTGAGCCAATGCCTATAAAATCTACCCCCGATTTTTTAATTTCTTCTATATTTTCTTCGTTTATTCCTCCGTCTATTTCACATTGAATTTTAGGGTATTTTGTTTTAAATTCCTGAATTCTATCCAAAACAAACCATTGAAACCTCTGCCCGGAAGGGCCAGGGGACACCCCTAAAGCAACAATGAATTTTACTTTGCTTAAATATTGCCCCACAGCTGTAAACAATGTTTCCGGATTGACGGCGATACCAATTTCTACTTTGTTCTCCTGACAAAGATTATAAATATAAGAAAAATCCTTTATTGCTTCATGATGGATAATTACTCTCTTTGGAGAAGATTCTAACCAATATGGCAAAACTTGCTCAGGGTTAAAAACCATTAAATGCAATTCAAATTTTCTTTTTATCTTCTTAATTTTTTTTAAAATCTCGGGACTATTCCAGGTTTTCCAGGAAGTAAATTTTCCATCGGCGATGTCAATCTGAAAAATTCCTTTAAAATCTTTTAATAATCTAATTCTTTCCTCAAGCTTCTGAGTTGTTTTAGTGTTGATAACTGGAATAAGCTGGGGCATAGAACAAAAAATAAAATATTAAATATAAAAGATAAAAAATAAATACTAAAACTAAAAAACGAGATTTTCTATCTTCTGGATTTTTTTAATCCTTCTTGAGTAGCGTTCTTTGTTAGAAAAACTTGCTTTTAGCCATACTTTAATTATTTTTTCAGCGGTAATCAAATCAGTAATATCAGCTGCCAGACATAAAATATTAATATCATCTTCTTCAACGGCTCTTTTCGCCATATAACTGGAAAGGCAAAGCCCTGCTCTGATTGCCTTAAATTTATTAGCCACAATGCTCGTCCCTATACCTGTCCCGCAGATAAGAACGCCTTTGTCTTTTTTAGGATTAGAAAATACTTTCTCAGCCACCTTTGCGGCAAAATCTGGATAATCGTCATTCTCATCGTATTCTAAATTTCCCAAATCTTTAAACTTAATTTTCTCTTGGTTTAGAAATTTTTTAATTCCTTCTTTTAAATTATATCCGCGATGATCAGCGCCTAAATAAATCATCGTACAAATTTTAAATTTTAAATTTTTAAACAATGAATTTCCATAAATTTCTATGTATTTCTAAGAGATAACGAGATTGCTTCTCTTCGCTCGCAATGACGCAAGGCGATCATTTTTAGACCTTCATTCTTTTGAGTTGTTCAACTAATGTCCAGGAATAAGCCCATTCATTGTCATACCAAACCAAAACTTTTACTAAATCTTTATCTATTACTTTAGTAAAAGCTAAATCAACTATTGCCGGCTTAATGGTTCCAATAATGTCAGAAGAAACCAATTGTTCCTTTGTTATCCCTAAAATATTCTCCCATCTTTTTTCTTTTGACGCTTTTTCAAAAATCTTATTGATTTCTTCAACCGAAGTAGGTTTTTCTGAAACAAAAGTAATATCGGCGATAGAGCCGCAAACAACCGGAACTCTTAAAGATATACCATCAAATTTCCCGTCTAAACCTTTTATGACTTTAGCGACGCATTTTGCCGCTCCAGTCGTAGAAGGAATAATGTTCTGGCTGGCTGCCCTTCCCCGTCGCCAATCTTCTGGACTGGGCCCGTCAACCGAACGCTGAGTAGAAGTATAAGCGTGAACCGTGTTAAGGATTGCTTTTTTAATCCCAACCTTTTCCTGTAAAATCTGCATCACCGGAGCTACGGCATTGGTAGTGCAAGAACCATTGGAAATAATGCCAAATTTAGCTAAATCTTCATCATTTATCCCTAATAAAACTATTTTCCCCTGTTCTCCTTCTTCTCCTTTAGCCGGGGCAGTAATAATTACTTTTTTCGCTCCAGCCAAGATATGGTCTCTGGCTTTATTATAATCCTCAAATACTCCTGTGGCTTCAACAACGATATCAATTTTTAAATCTCTCCAGGGCAATTTAGCTGGATCTTTTTCCTGGAAAAATAGAATTTCTTTATTATCAATAACCAATTTCCTATTTGCTTCCCTATTTTTGATATTTGATATTTGATATTTGATATTCCTATGGTATCTCCCATATACCGTATCGTATTTTAAAAGATAAGTTAAATTTTCTAAATCAGCCAAATCATTAATGGCGACAATTTTAATTTCAGGCTCTTCAAAAGCCAGACGGAAAAAAGTCCTTCCTATCCTACCAAAACCATTAATCGCAATACGCATATTTCAAAATAAAAATTTAAAAATAAAATATAAGAGTACTAATAGAAAAAAATACAGACTAAAATTCAAAAATCATTTAGTTAAGAAATTTACAATTGCTTTTCCAAATTCCTCGGCAGCAGCGGGTCCATTGGCAGTAATAATCGTTTTGTCCACCACTACCGGGCTTTCTTCATATCTTGCCCCATTATTTTCTAAAACTTTAATAAGGCTTTTATCCAGAGTAGAAGACCAAACCGTCGCTTTTTTATCCTTTAGTATTCCAGCTTTTGCTAAAAGGGCCGGGGCTACACAGATTGCCGCCACTGGTTTGCCGCTTTGATAAAAATCTTTAGCCAGCTTATGAAAATCCGGATTATCTAATTCTTCAGCCATACCAGACCCGCCGCAGAAGATTATCGCTTGATAATTTTCTGACTCAACTTCTTCCAGCCCAATATGGACAACCGCCTCTCCTCCGTCAGTGCCCTTAGCCATCCCTTTTTGAGTACTGGTTGTATCAATAAAAAAACCTGCTTTTTCTAAAACTTCTTTCGGGATAAAATACTCTTCATCGCTAAAATTTTCAAATGCTACTACCATCAAAATTTTTTGCTCCATAGTAATGTTGGTCAATTTGTTATCAGTATCAGGCGTGGTTGTTGGAAGAGTAGATGGCGCCTTTTTAGATGCAAAAAACGTTAAAGGAACGCTCCAAAAAACTAATCCAACAGTGAGTAAAATTAAAATCACTAAATAAACAACCTTCTTTTCCATATACCTAATTATACAATAAATTATGAATATGATAAACGCCAGGCTGTCTTATATAATTTCTTTAGGCGCTATTTTTTCCCTCATCAATAACTGTATTAATGCCTAAAATTTCCTCTAAAAGAGGCTTGTTAAAACCAGATATAATTTTACCGTCAATCTCTATAACCGGGACCCCCGTTTGTCCACTTTTCTTCACTATTTCCTGCGCCGCTTTTTCATCAACGCTGACATCAATTTCCTCAAAGGAAATATTATGGAATGACAAAAAATCCTTCACTGCTTCGCACCAAGGACATTCTGGAGTAGAATAAACTTTTATAACCATCACTAATGTTAAATATTTAATTTAAATTAATTACAGCTCGCATCATTGCCTTTTACACTACCTGAACTATAGACAGAAGAAAACCCGGTTTCAGCCGAATCTTCGGTTAATTTTTGGGAGCAAAAATCTGGCTTATCCTGAAAACCGCAACAAAGCATAGTTTTTACTGCTTCAGCTGTTCTTCCACCAAAATTAAATTCAATTGCTTTTTCTGGTGTGTTGTAATTTTCCCCATTTACAATCAAAGTTGGAGAACCAGTAATTTTGTATTTATCCTGAGCATCAAAATCTTTTTGCGCGTAAGCTAAACCACGATTTTGATCTGCCATACAATCAGTCAATTCGCTAACATCAGCTTTCGCTATTTCTAAACAAGAATCAACCTTCTCTTCTTTAATATAACAATCAATATATGCCCAAAAATTATTTGGCTGTTCTTCACGCAAGCAAATCTGGCGTAAATTTTCTTGTGCTTCTTCATCGCCATGCATTGATGTAATTTTACCTTTTTCAATCGCGCCCATATATTCCACTTTAACATAAGAAGCCAATTGAGGTATGTTTTTAACAATCTCATTTAAAATTCTCTGCATTTGCAAACCAAATGGGCATTGGCTTACAACAAAAGCTTCTAAAACTGGCTCTTTTATCTTTTCAACATCATCGCAAGTTATTTTTTTAGCTTCAGTAGTTGTAGTAGTCGCAGTAGTTTCTTCTGACGTTAAATTAATCCCGCTAGGAAAAATGATTTTCCCATCTTTGGTTAAATATGAATCAAATTCTTGTTCTTCAACCTTCACTTTAAATTTATAAACCCCGCTTTCTTCAGAAACAGAAACCAAAACAGCGCCCCCATTTTCCAACATATTTTTATTAATAAAATCAACGGCTTTCTGAGCGGTTTCTTCGGCTTTCTGGCTGCCAAAACCTTTAAACAATGCCCCACCAGTATTCATTTTTCCGTACCCGATCAAAAATGCGGCAATCATTAAAGTTATCAAAAGCGAAGATAAATTAATTTTTTTCATATTTTTTATTTATTTTTTTATTTATTTATTTTTTATTTAAAGACAGCCTAAAAGCTGTCTATTAAAATTATTCTAACAAACTTTTTCTATTTCCACAAGGCAAAGTAATAATTTTTCTTTCCCTTTTTTACAATCAGATATTTATTATAAAGACAATCAGATTTTTTTATTATCTGCTTAATGTCTTGGCAGGAATTACCGTTAATAAATATTGCTTTATTTTGGATATCCTCCCTTGCCTGTCTTTTAGAAAAACAAACTTTTGCCGCAACCAATAAATCAATGAGATTAATTTCTGGCATGTCCTGAACGACAAATGCGCGCGCGTCTTCAAAAACCATTTGCAATTCTTTCTCGGAAAGCTCTTTCATATTGTCATAAAATAATTTTTGCGATATTTTTTCTGCCATCAAAGACGCTTCTTTGCTGTGAACTAAAGACATAACTTTATTGGCTAAAATCCTCTGGGCTTTCCTTTTCTCCGGATTTTTTTGAACTTCTTTTTCCAGATTCTCAATTTCCCGCTTTGATAAAAACGTAAAATATTTTAAATATTGAATTACATCCTTATCATCAGTATTTATCCAAAATTGATAAAACTGGTAAGGAGTAGTTTTCTTGGCGTCAAGCCAAATTGTGCCTTTTTCTGTTTTACCGAATTTTGTGCCATCGGATTTTGTTACTAAAGGAGTCGATAGGCCAAAGACTTCTTTATTTATTTTCTTTTTCACGAGCTCCACTCCAGCTGTGATATTCCCCCATTGATCGCTTCCTCCAATTTGCAACTTGCAATTGTATTTCTCAGACAAACATAAAAAATCATATGCCTGAAGCACCATATAATTAAATTCGGTAAAAGAAATCCCGCTTTCCAAACGCGCTTTTACGGATTCCTTAGCCAGCATATAAGAAACCGTAAAATATTTGCCAATATCTCTAAGAAAATCTATTGCTTTGATTTTACCAAGCCAATCATAATTATTAGCTATCAAAGCAGGATTATTTTTGCTTTTAAAATATAAAAATTGTTCTAATTGAACCTTGAGTCCCTGACTCCATTTTTCCACTGTTTCCTGAGGATTAAGGGCTCTTTCTTCTTTTTTGCCACTAGGATCGCCAATAAGGCCTGTTCCTCCTCCTACTAAAGCAATGGGCTGATGTCCAGCCTCTTGAAAGCGCTTGAGGGTCAATATAGGCAGAAGATGCCCAATATGAAGACTATCAGCAGTAGGGTCAAAACCGCAATAAAGGGATATTTTCCCTTTATTCATTTCTTTTCTCAATCCCTCTAAATTACTTACCTGATTTATCAATCCTCTGAATTTTAAATCATCTAAAATATCCATATAAAAAAATGGTATAGCTTTATAATACTATACCAAAATATAAAATTCAAATTAAAATAGGGGAACGGGTTTTTTATTGATCATTCCTTCCGTTCCCCTCTTGTCTGTATGGGGCTTTTTGTTTTACAAATGTACTATATCGTGATCCGCTATCACGACGGCGACCGCAAAAGCCTTACGGTAGGCATCTCTATTTTGTTAGCTAGCACCTGCTACCATAGCCCCTACTTCATTGCCTAGGAAAGGACCATCTCTTTGTTTGCCATTTCCCAAGAAATATAGTTTGTTGGTTACTTTCTTTAGATTATTTCTAAACTGAGATTTAAAACGCACCATCATAATCTCCAACTTTTTAGAAATAATTTCTCTAGCCCCAGCGAACTGCATTTGGAGTTGGGGAAGATTCAACAAACCTAATGTAGGTACTAAAAACGGCAGCGTACATTCTCGTACTATACCGTCTCTTGTATTTATTACAATAGAGTTATTCTCAATGAGCGAGAATAATACGGCTATTGTAATCGCCGTCACAATCAACTCTATTAATAACATAGCGAAATCCTCCTTTCTATTAGATTTTTTCTAATCTAGAAGTCTCAATCTTGCTAGTAAATGCCATGTTCAAAATATGCATCAACTCTTCTTTAGCATTTACTATTAGTAGCAGGACTTACGTCGAGATTGCCTGCTTGACTACTACCAAACGGTACAACTATTGGCAGTGAATCAGATATCTCAGCAAGATTTAGATTTGCATCTTTTCTCAATGCAATCATAAGTCAATTCCTCCTTTATCTTATTTTTCAGTAGCAGGTGAACTAGGCTGGATAAGGGTATCAAGCGACTAATTTTATAATCAATCCGTTAAAGAGAATACTTTCTTTCATTAAATTCTTAACCAAGTACAGGGAGTCCAAAAAAAAGCACCAGAACTAAAATTAAGATCAACTTTTTCATGATTTTTCCCTCCTTTTTTAAGTTTTAAAACAGCAAGTAATCTAAGTAGGGCTGAAGTAATCATACTACTGAAATATAGAACTGTCAATAAATCAATAAAACAGGGAGGAATAAGGGGTGATTTATTAATCATATTATTCCTCCCACTAAAATGAGGTAGGTGCAATAAATAAATATATAATCGTAGCCGTTCTTGAGCCTAGATTATTCTTCATCAGTTTCCTCATCACAATCCCCGCAAAGTTGCCCAGAAATCAATGAATAATGTTTGCGTTGATAAATTGGGGTGCTGAAAGAATACTCTGTTTCCTTACCGCATATCACACACCTTTCTCTTTTTTCTCGTTTCATAACTATATAACATTCAGTAAAACATCTTATGGTATAAACTATTTCCCATCCATAATCTCTAAGTTTTCCTATTTCTTTATTAAAATCCACTTTTTTTAGATGAAAAAGTTTATACTCAAACTTTTTTATCATCTTTTTCACTCCTTCCTTTTTTATTCTATATACACTTTTTTAATCAGTAACTCAAAAGGCTTTTCATTTAGCGGTCGAGGAAAAAAAATAACATCGCTAATATCTCTTTGGTATGTTCCTAATGTTTTCTGTTCTCCCATAGGTTGTCCAACATTTTTACTTAAAAATGCTAATAACTCCTTCGCAAGATCGTTTGAAAAATGGTCTTGCGTGCAAATACTTTTTTGGAATGTTGCAGCAATGATTTTATTGCCAGTTTCTTTATCCTCAACTATGACCTCAATCAATTTAGACATCTTTCTTAACCTCCTATTTTATATTTTTTAAAATTAGACACAAGAAAAGTAGCTACTAAGTTAAATATTAATAGATACTTTCCTTGTGTCTATGGGAGGTATTTTTTCAAAGAACTGAAAATATCCTATTGCAGAATATTATAAATATAACATATTTAATCGTAGAGGTCAACAGTTAGCTCCAGGAGCTGAACGCTATGCCCTTCCGAAATTTTAATGTAGGAGGGATGTTAGAACCTCCTGTAAATAAAAACAGTGAACATACTGACAAAATTAATGTCAATATATCCACTGTTAATTTTTTCTTCTTTCCTTTTTTTATTTTTTATTCATCTCGAGTACCTCTACTGCTATACCTATTATCATTTTAATCATCGGTATATTTAAAATTCTAACGTTTAAAGAGAATCCATCACAATAAGTAGCAAATTCGTCTTGCTGCTCATTACACAATTCATCACATACCGATTGTTTGATCTTCCCGGCTCTTATTAGAAGATCATAGGTTACCCCTTTCTTGGATGGAGAAAATAAGACCATTAGTATATAACAACCTAAAGACTTTCCAAAAATGATTTTCCCTTCTTTTTTTCCTATCGTAAACTTTTTTTCAGAGTAACCTCCATTTTTACACTGAAAATGTTCTGATTTACCAGGAATCTTTCCAAAAATAATTCTGGGAATATCTTCCATTTTTATAATAATCCGCTTCATAATCCGTAATCCTCCTATCTCTTTTACTTATTTCTTAATTTTTTAAGGTGCTTTCCCCTTCTTTCTCAATTTCTTAATACAAACGTATATTTTGAAGGTACTCCTGATAATGAAACATGTACCTTCAAACAATTCGTGCAGATCCTTTCATCATTAAGTTTTGCATGCATGGGATAAAATTTTAATCTCTTTCTACAATTTGTGGAGACGTTACCTCCAATAACGGGCTTTTCTTGAATGTCAAGAATATGAATTTTCATCTAAATTACCTCCCGCCCTTTTATTATTTTTTTCATTCTACTACTTCAAAGGTTACTTTATCTAATCCGTATCTCATTTCTTTCACTCCTTTCTAAATTTTTTTTATTTAATATTAATTACCTGCTATATAACTAACCACTAATAATATAATGAGCAGTTATATAACAGGTAATTGAAGTATTGTTTTCAAAGTACTAAAAATATCCCATTACAGGATAATATAAATATAACATATTTAATCGTAGAGGTCAATGCTCCAGGAACTGGACGACGGTTGCCCTGAGTAAAACCGAAGGAGCTTGCCCTGAGCGAAGCCGAAGGGTTAGAACCTGTTTCAAATAAAAAGACGAGTATATTGTCATTAATTTTTGACTTATTTGACTCACCTCGTCGTTAATTTTTGGTGCCCCCGGCTGGATTTTTTTATTACCAGAATCTCTCGTCTAACAAACGAGTGCTCTAATTTAAGCTACGGGGACACATCTCCTTTTCACTTCTTTTTTTGTTTATCTTTATAAATTAATAAAGATAGCGCTAATAATATTATCATTATTGTTAAAATTATTACCGCTATATCTCTCCCCGTTGATACGCCCAACTGAATTTCTAAAAGATTTCCTTTTGTTTTAAAAGAAACGCTTTTAATGAAACAATCCATTGGACTAATAAATAATAACGGAAATGATTTTTGCCGCGACAAACGTTCTACAGGTACAACCTCTATTTCTTGGCAAAGAAAGTTCTCTGAAATCTTTTGATTAAAGTACCATACTTTTAATATGTCCCCCATAAAAGTTATGTACACCTGATCCTTTTTCTCATTCATTAACGAGCTTGTAAGCGGTAATTCTTTCTCAGAACCAAGAATAATGACCTTTTCACTTAATAATATAGGATTATCAATGATCTGATTTTTTGGCTTACAACCCCAAGAAATGATGGTAATCAGTATAGAACATAAAAAATATATGATCAAAACTAGAAGAACAATCTTGGACACAATTTTGAAAAACTTATTCATTCTTTTCACCTCCTTTTAAAATTTTTTATTAATAGAATTAGACTACCTGGTATATAACTAATCACTAAGATTAATCCAATTTAATAATCAGTTATATACCAGATAGCAGAGATATTTTTTCAAAGAACTAAAAATACCCTATTACAGGGTATTTATATTATATAACTAATAAAGTTAAAAGTCAATAGTTTTGGCTCCGTGCACTGAACGACATTAGAACCTGTTTTTGAAAATGAAAAAGCTGAGGGGAAGTAATCACCTCAGCTTTTGGACTAGAAAAAACAAAGCTATTTTGCCTCTACCCTTTTCTTTTCTCGCTTTTATTTTTATTTAAATAAAGTTTTTATCCAAGATCCTGCTCCCCACCCTACAAAGACTGCGCCAATATCTATTACCATCATTGTTAGTAAAACTTTTATAGGAGGGAGAGTAAGGGCGCGATAAAAAAAGAGCTTAACTATTAACCAGTAAATTCCGAACAATGTCAGACCAAAAAGAATTGCCTGAAACCATTTCATCTCCTTTACCTCCTTTTTTACATATTTTTTAATTTTAGACACAAGAAAAGTAGCCACTAAGTTAAATATTAATAGATACTTTTCTTGTGTCTAAAAGAGGTATTTTTTCAAAGTACTAAAAATACCCTATTACAGGGTAATATAAATATAATATATTTAATCGTAAGAGTCAACACTCAGCCCCAGGAACTGGACGATGCCATGCCCTGAGCTGTGCCGAAGGGTTAGAACCTCGTGGTGGGAAGAAGTATTTGGCTATCCGGAAGGCGTATTAAAACAAATGAAGAAATTGTTAGTCAATGCTTAATTTTATAAATCGCGTAATTCATATGCTTTAGAAATGCCAGAATCTATTCTTGAAGCGTACGCAATCGTTTCAATTATCGCGTTTCTGACACTCATCCTTAATTCTATTTGCTTTTTAAAATATCCCGAAAAGATTTCTATTTTGTCATTAGAGCTAACAGCGTATTCAATATTGCCTGAACCCTTTATAAATTTGGTTCCTCCCTGAATATTTTTCAGCCAAATAAAGAAGCCCCCGCTATTATCTTTCCCACCAATCGTTACCGCTAATTCCTCTGGTCTATCATTTTTGAAAAAATTATCAAAAGAATAATTAATATTGTCGATTAAGCTATCTATATCCTTTGTATCAAAAATTTTTATATAGTTGAAAAAACTTAAGCCTGCTTCATATATCCCAGTCATTCCAAAATAAAGTTCTTTGGATAATTGATAGATTTTTTTATAATTATCTTTGACCATGCCTACCCGTTCACCTCTTTTATCAGAAGCAATATAAAATTTTTTATTTTTTTCAATTACACTTATAACTATGCTCATCTCCCCTAATTTATTTTAGAAACTGCCAGTAGCGAGCTTTTTATTTTAATAACGTTAATGAAAATTTATATTCTAAAATTAGTTATTATTAATTCTTTTCTCAAATATTTTTTCGTAATCTTTTAAAAATAATCTGAAGAATTCTGTTTTAGACAAACCTTTGTTATCCAAACCTAAATCCTTACGCATGGAAAGTAAAATATCTCCTAGATAATCAAAATATTTTAATTTATCTGCATCTGGATTTAATTCTGTATAAAAAATATTTTGCATAAAACAACCAACTTTTTTAATAGTGCTAGGCGAACCATAAAGAACGAAAACCGAATAGAATTTATATAAAGTATTTTCTAAACTTTTTGTATCTATTTCTGATGGATTTTTTGCTTTTGATAGAATTCCAAAAATAAGATCCGTGAATATCTTGTAGCTTTCTCTCTTTTCCATATTGGCCTTTAGGATAGTGTCCCCTCTTTTTTGAAAAATTAAATCTAAAATCTTGCTAGTTATAGTAGCAACAACCGAAGAACCTAATATCATTGTTATTATTTGTAACCAACTCATATTTGGTTAAATTCTTTTTATCTTCGGGGTAAATCTATCTACTTTCAAGTTAGCTCCCTCTACGGGACGTATTTAGAACATTTGATTGGAGGACAATGCGAGTAGAATTAGATGCTTTTATATCAACTTACAACATTTCTCTTTCTTGATTTCTTTACAATTTCCTCTGCGTCTATGAAAGAAAAACTGCCTCTAATTGCATATTTATACCATTTTTAAACCTAAAAAACAACCAAAAAAATAATGAAAAATCAGCCGTTCTTGAACAGTTTCCTAATCAAGTGAGTTTTTTTAACAAGTGCTCAATTCAATTTTATTAAGTTTATTATCAATTTACTCAAGCCTGTTTATAATTTTTTCTTTTAATAAAAAGCATTACTAAACCAATTAGAAACACTCCAAGTATTATAGCTAAACCAATATTTAGTGAACCAGCATTTTTTAGCGAAACAACCAATGTATTAATTTTTTGGCTCTGTTCATCTAATTCCTGAATTAACCCTTCTATTTGTGTATTTTGTCCCTCCAGTAATTCTTGAAGTTGTTGATTCTTGGATTCTAATTCCGCTAAAGTTCCTTGTGAAATTTGTTGAGATGCAATAAATTCTGTCTGCTTTTTTAAATAATAAGCTTGCCGACATTCCTCATATGCAATTTTTATACTTTCATCACCGGTTTCTCCACAAATTCTACAGCCCGTCTCTGGATCTGGTTTATTAAGTGGAAAGCAGTTGGATATATACTTCAATCCTTCCTTCAGTGAGATTGCCGAAACATTATTTATAAAAGATGTGTCTGAATCTCTAGAAATTAAAAAAGAAATTAGTAATAATAAAAGCAAGAAAAAAAGATTTTGATTCCTCATATTTCTTATTATTTACTGGCAGAAAAATATAAAGCTCCCCGCCAGCGATGGCTTTCGCCACCCATAGCCCTTTCGAGCTATGACCCGGTAAGAGTGCTCTGACGACGAGCTTGTTGACTCTTACCGGGATTTTTGCCATGTGCCTTATAGGCTAACTATAAGGTTTAGGCTGTTAAATTGTTATAGTCATCTCACAATATTTTAATTATATCACAAGTTCGAAGTTCACTAAACCCTAATTAAAAAGCCTTTTAAATAAAGGCTTTTTAAGTTGGCTCGCTCTAGCGAATGATTTTAGAACTTTAGATTGGAAGGAAATGTTTGGCTATCCGGAAGGCGTATTGAAACAGATAAAACAATTATTCACTATTAGCTTCTGAACTTCTGCAGAATTATTCCCGTTAGCAAATAACAAATCCGATAGACTAAGAAGCCGATTAAATCAAAAAAAGGATTAAGCAATATTCCCAGTCCTTTTATCCATATAATGATCCCCAAAATTCCGAAATAGAATATATGATAAAGTAAGCTACCTAACATACCAGTTCGTCCCAGCATGGCATTTACCGAAGCTATAATTAGAAGAACAAATAAAACTGCCGCGGCGTAAGGAAAGTAAGGCTGGAATGAAGCCCAAAGTGACACCAAGATAGACCGTAGAAAATCCACAGCTACGCTAGTTGATGAAGCCATTATGTTCTGGAAAAAATCAGAAGGAATCAAAGATTGAACCATATAAGTAATATAACTGAATTTTGAAATTTGTAAATTATAAAATGAGACAAATGAGACAGTATAAAAAAGGATAATTATATCTTCTGGACTGTCTTCATATCAATCTTTACAGAACATTCTTTTTCTGTGACTTCAAGAAGTTCTAATATACCTGCAATATATTTTTCTGGTTCTTCTTTTAGTGTCTTTAATAGATATTTTTGCCATAGTGCTAGGCTTTTAAGAATAGCGAGTTCTAAACCATCTATATCGATAATTTTTAGATTAATTCCCTTTTTTTTGAAAAACTGAACCATTTCTCTCCCTTTCTTATTATTCCAAGGACCATTTAATAACATTGTCTGCTCATTTCTATCACTTAAATCAGGTAATCCATAAAAATGCACTAAGGAACATCTTAATTTCCAGACTATATCGGAATTACAATTAATATCTCTTTTTCTCCCTTTGTAAGCATTATTCTCTTCCTTTAGCACGAAAGTGTCTATCCATTTTGTAAATCGTTCTCTACTTTTCAGCTTTTTTTTATCTTTATCGCCTGCATTCTCCATGATTTCAAAAAATCTAGACATACTATCAGCTAAGACAAATACTAATATCATAATATCTTCCATAAACTTCTGATAATTTTCCTCCCTTAAAAGCTTCTCAACATCTATGACATCAGTATAAACTCTTACCATATGTTCCAAAACTTTTCTTTCTTTTTCTTCAAACTTTTCTTTAGTAATTCTAAATTTCTCAAATATATTCATATTAAATAAAATAAGTTTTTACTCTAATTCTTTTGTAAATTTTCTAAATCACTTTCATGCTCCAATTCTATCAAAAAACCGCCTCAATAAAAAGACGATTTTATTAGCTCCGCCTGTGCGATGATGTTGGAACCTGTTTTCGCCCAACAAAATTTCATAATAACGTAATAAAAAGAGGGCCCTGATTATGGGCCCATTAAAATAAGGCTAAAACATTTTTTATAATCTACTCTTTATATCAGATATTGCTCTATCAAACAGTCTTTCTGCATCCGCCACTGAATGCACCACTGATTTGCCCATTAATCTTCCACATATAATGCTACTAAAAAGATTTTTTGCAACCATCGCTCTTATATATCTTTCCTCTATGTCTTTTCCATTTATGGCAAGATGAATTTTTTTTAGAATAGTGTTCTCTATGTGATCGATTATTTCTACGGCAATTTTATTCAATTGATTTACTCTTCCTAAATCTCCCATTCCTTCTCCCTCCTTTCTCCTTTTTTTCTTTTCTTTTTTAGTCTTCATCATATAATTCCCCTGCACCTCTTTTTAATATTTCAATCAGGGATATATTTAGGACTTTAGAAATATTTAAGAGTTCTCTAGGGTTATACAAAAACCTTCTTCCTCTTTCGATTTTAGACCATTGTGTTTGGTCTATCTCTGCTTTCCTTGCTGCTTCGGCCTGAGTAAAACCTTTCTCTACACGCCTTTTTCTAATAAATCTGCCGAATGCAACTGCAATATCCTTTACGGCTGGTGTTAATCTTACTTTTGGCATTTTACTCTCACCCCTTTCTTTTTATTTATATTGTCTTACGTCGCATAACCAACCATACACCTTCTTTCTCATTTTTCTCAAATGCATTTTCTTCCATGGAATCAACTGCAATTTCCCATATTATTATTGTCTTATTCTTCTTGTTCAGTGTAAGAATGCATCCTATATCGTCTAATAAATCAAAACAACCATTCTCTTCTCTAATCTGCATTTTTATTACCTCCTTATCTTAATTTTTTTAAAAATTAGACACAAGAAAAGTAGCTACTAAGTTAAATATTAATAGATACTTTCCTTGTGTCTATAGGAGGTATTTTTCAAAGAACTAAAAATACCCTATTACAGGGTATTTATATTATATAATTAATAAAGCTAAAGGTCAAGGGCTCCACCTAATTAACGACATCAGAACCTATTAATAAATATCATCATATTACGTTTTAAGGTCCTCCAGTAGTAGTTGTTGTTTCTGGAACAATCGGTGGAATATTTATAAAAATTATTTTCGGAATTTCTGATTTTAAACCTTCGTTATCTTGGGCTTTGATGCCAAAAAATACATCAAGAGGTACACCGGGTAATCTTTTTGCTTTTAGATAATATAAATCATCTACAGGCACTTGAAGTTGAAGTTTATTTTCTTGGGCATTAAAAATTGGCTCTCCTAAAACATTATAGGGCGAAGACCATTCCCAAGATTGCCGCGTTAAATCGTTATTGTTTAAATCATCTCCTTGTTTAGCAAAAACATAATGAAGATCATATTTTAAAATATCTTTTGGATCTTCATCTGAAGCTTGAAACCAAGAAAAAATTAAATTATTACACGAATCATTATCACATTTGGCCTCAAAATTTAAAACATTAGTTGGCTGGTGATAATAATTTGCAGCATTAAAATAAAATTTTGTAGGATCATAGGCAATTAATTTCAGATAAGAGGACGGGCTATTAGCATACCCATAATAACCAATTGTTACATATTGATCAGCAGTAAAATTTAAACTCTGACCATTAGTAGTTCCTGTAACATCAACAATAAAATGATTATCTTTTGGTAATTGATCTATCCGATAGGAATATTTTCTAGGAACTGCAGAATTAGCCGCCATATTTCCATCAGAAGTAAAAATTATACTTCCTACTTTTCGAGTCCCACTAACATAAGTAGGGTAGCTTAAAACTAAACCTGGAATATTGCCACTTAATTCCCAGTTATATTTATCTCCTAAATAATCTGTTGGAATGCCAAAATTTACTGAAGGATCATCAGAATCTGAATGAAGATAAAAAGCCATGGCAGTAAAAACATTGCCAGTATAATTGGTTGGAGGGATAAAAGGATAAGAATTAGTTCTAAAATCAATCACGATTTTAGAAGAATTTTTATCAAATGGGTGCCAAGAAAATTCAGTAATATAAGGAATAGCAGGAGTAGAAGTTATGGGCGGTCTGGTAGTAGTAGTCGTAGTAGTGGTGGTTGTTTCTGAAGGAAAACAATTATCATTAGAAGAAAAACCTTTGGGGCTGGGACAATTTCGAATTTCAAAATCATTAGAATTATCATCTGTATCCAAAAAATTATTTTCAATATACCTTCTTTGAGCACTTTGATTGGGCCCTGGATTTAAAGCGCAAGTTATTTCACAATCATTTGCTTCACCAAAACCAACTTTATCAACAATCTCCCTGTTTGGATTTTTTAAAACTATTGTATTATTATCGGTAACACTATAATTAGAATCTAATATATCAGCTATGCCTTGATAAGTACTTGAGGAGTGGCTAATTAAGAAATATCCAGAAGAATTAATAATTTTCCCCTCAAATAAATCACTAGGAACTAAAGAGGAAAATTCGTTGCTTTGACTTGTTTTCTTTTGTAAATACCAGCCAGTTAAATCTACTTCAAAATTATTTGGGTTATAAAGCTCAATAAATTCATCATAAACATTAGTTTTCCCGTCAGAAGATAAACCAGCAACCTTAATTTCAGTAATAAGAATTTTTTGATAATTAGGTTTAGTCGTTGTAGTGGTTGTGGTAGTCGTCGTTTGAGTTGTGGTTGTGGTAGTCGTCGTTTGAGTAGTTGTTGGAGTAGTAACTGTAGTGGTTGTATTTGAAACATTAGAAGAGCCACCGGAATTAATAACAACATAACCATTACTATTTTCTTGCTTCGGTGTACCATTAATTAAAGCACTGGTCTGCCAAGTAAGATCTAATTTTCTTTCCATGGTTCTTTTAGAGGTATTATCTCCAGCTGGCCAATCTAAATCAGCTAAAACTTCATCCTGAAGTTGACAATTATTATCAAATAAACGCAGTCCTTCATCGGTATTATTAAGAACTCCCGTATAAATATAATCTGCTGAAATAAAGGGAACTGAATTATCATCTGTCCTTTCCAAAAGATAAAAACCATAGGCAGGAATTTTGCTTCCTTTTTCAAAAATAATCTTAATTTGCTCTCCCTTATCTATTAATTGCCAATTAGAAATATCTATTTCCTGCGAAGAAATATTTTTTATTTCTATCCATTCGTCATTAGAACTATTTATTGAACCCATCCAACTAATTTCATTAATAATTATTTTATTTCTTTGAGGGATTCGATTGGTAGAAAAAGAACAAAAATTAACTGAAGTTAAAGTTGTGGTAGTTGTGCTTCGGGTGGTAGTGGTAGCTCGAATGGTCGTGGTTGTGCTTTTTGTTGTGGTAGTGGTGGGCTTAGTGGTTGTAGTAGGTAATTTGGTGGTTGTTGTAGGTAGCTTAATAGTAATCGTGCTTTGCTTGGTGGTGGTCGTATTATTAAAAGGTTTAATTGTTGTTGTACTATTGGGATGTTTAGTCGTAGTAACCACAGAAGTATCAGAAACATCGTCTATTATTATAAAATCTGAATTTTTTTGAAATATGACATTAATAAAATCAGAAAGACCACCAATCATAGCCGTTAATATATTTTTTTCACTTTTAGATATAAAATCGGGGTTAGATTTTGCTTTTTCTGCTTCTTGAAAAAATAGATCTATTACTCCTGCGCCACTTAAAACTGCTTTTTTAGAAAGCCTTTCCCAGTAATCCTGGAGAACTTTATCGTCTTTTAAAGTATATAAATATAAACCACTTTGAGCGCGCCAATTAGTCTCTTTTTTGGCTAGATGGAATAATCTTCCATCTTCATCATTGCCTAAAAGATAATAACGAGTAATTCCATCCTCTCCTATTTCAGCGACATCTGGGAAAATTATCTCAGGCAATTTATATTTTGTTGGCGGAAAAGTATCAGGGCTATAAAAATAATTATTAGAATAAAGAGCGACTTCGTCAAAATACTCGTTAAGAGTTAGCTTGTTAATGGGTCTCAGGTTCTGAATATTTTTGCGTGCCTGCTCATAAAAATCTTTATTACTTTTAGCTGCATATAATTCATAGGGGCTATTAGCATTTTGTACAAAGAATATATGAACATTTTCTCTGGTATGTTCTGGTACACTCATATCCTGAATCAAATGTAAAATATGGCCTAAAGACTCAAAAGCCATTTTTTTATTGCCCTTTGCATATTCATAGATAGCTCTCTGCCAAGTAAAATTAGCCCGAGAAAAAACCGGACTTTCAGTCATTGGACCAATAAAAGCTAAATAAATTGGATCATAAAGAGCCTGAGCAAAAGGATTCTGCCCCCATTCTTTGACAGTTAAAGCCGGAAAAAGATGTTCTACTCCGCCAAGCTCCCAAGTTTTATTAAAAACTGGGTCATAAAAATGATTAATGCTTCTTGTGCCAGCATCCTCATTAATACTGCCCTGTTTTAACCATTGTTTTTCTTCCTCCGTTACTAATTTTGCCGGTAAAACATTATTATAAAAATCTACGGTAATTTCTGTTAAATTAGAATGAGTGGTTTTAGCATCATAGGCAAAAACAGAAAAATTAGATAAGAGAAAAAACAAGAACGTAATTAAAAAAACGGCGGGGCTTTTTCTCATATAAATACAGGGAGTTTAAAAGTTTAACGGTTTAAAGGCTTAAATGTATTAAAACTCTACTATTTTCCAGACGTCACTTAATAATTTTTTTTCTATTCCTATGCTACTTTGCGGCCTTCTTAACACTATAGTAGCCACTGAGATATTCTGATCACTAATAATTTCAATCACATAAGTGTTTTCGTCTTCCAATTTTCCTTCTTGATTCCTAGGATTTAATAAATCTTCCATCATTTCATCCCATTTGTCATTATTTTTTATATCTGTAAAAAATTGTTTATAGGTTTCTTGCTTATCTAAAATAAAATATTTACTTGCTAAGTCAATATCCTGGTTTTTCAAGGCCTGTAAAAACATTCCGTATGTTTCTTCTGGCGTTTCGCCCCCATAAGTATCAACTGCATATTTCTGCTCTTGCTCTTGAATTTTTTTAATTAAAACCTCTGCGTCTTTTTTGTATTGCCGGGATTGTTTTATTTCTGGACTAAAATACCAAAAAGACCAATTTATACCCAGTCCTAAAATTAAAAAAATAATCAGGATAATAAAATATCGTGATTTAAAAATTTTTATAATTTTTTTCTTTTTTTCCATTCTTCTTATTTTGAGCAAAGCGAGAAACAAGGTTCTGGAGCGAAGCGAACAGGTTCTTATTTTAAATCTCTAAGAATCTTCTTACAGGGCCCTGAAAAGAAAAACGGTGGGGTAAAACTTTTCAGAACCCTGTAAGAGGGTCCTTAAAATTATTCCCACCGTTTCTATTTCTATTTTTTATATTCTACAAATAAAATTTACTTAAGTCAAGTAAATTGTGGATAACTCGATCGAAGCAGTTTTTATCTATTTTATAGCAAAAAGCTCTTTTAATTCCTTCATATCATTCTCTAATCTTTCTATTCTTCGTTTATGATCAGCGAGAATTAATTTCTCGATTTTGTCTAGTCGATTCTCTACTATATCAAATCGCGAATTTACTTCGTTTCTTTTTGCCGTTTCTTCAAAACCATTTTTAACCATCCTTGCTAAATCTTCTATTGTAATATTTTCTTTTATCATCACTTTTTATTATATTCCAATGTTCCAATTATTGTCAAATTGTACTCCGTGGATAAGATTCGAACCCTTGAAACTGAAATTTATTTAGAATCTGCATCTTCTTTTTTCTCCTCAATCGGTTCTTTTTCAGCCGTTTTCTCAGCAATTCCAGGCTCAGCTTCCTTTCCTTTCTTCTCTTCTTGCTTCGCTTCTACTTCTTTTAGTTCTTCGGGTTTTGGCTCTTCTTTAGGCCGTTCTTCTGCTTTTGCTATGGTTTCTGTTGTTGTATCAACTGGAGTTGTTTCAGTTGTTGAAACTGGTTTTGGCTGTTCTTCCCCTTCTTTAGCTTTTTTCTTTCTTATTAAAACCGGTCTCTTCTTGCCTTCAATAATTTTTGCCCGTATTAGAAGATTATAGCAAGAATCTGAAGGCTGAGCTCCTTGGCTCAGCCAATAAAGAATTCTTTCTTTTTTTAATTCAAATTTATTTATTCGGGGGTCCCACCATCCTAAAATTTCTTTTGCTTTGCCGCTGTTGACGGCTATTTTAGAATCTACGGCTTTTATACGAAAAATAAAATCTTTCTTTTTTCCTTGCCGTTGAAATCTTAAAGTTAACATACCAATAGATAATAACAAAAACGCTTTTAAATATCAAGGTTCTTCACTTTTTTGGCATAAGCTTCAATAAATTTCTTTCTCGGCAACACTTCCTCACCCATCAAAATATCAAATAATCTATCAGCCGCTTCAGCATCTTCAATGGTTACTCTCTTTAAAATTCTTTTTTGCGGATCCATTGTTGTCTCCCATAGTTGACCAGGGTTCATCTCCCCTAATCCTTTATAGCGCTGGATATTAATGCCTTTAAGATTCTCACCCCCTTCAATCGGCATTTGGTCTTCTTCAGTTTTTACTTCAAATACTGCTTCTTCTTTACCTTCGCTAACCAATTTTAATTTCCGCACTTTGGATTTAGAAGGTTTTTCGCTTTTCTTGTCCAATTCTTTTTCTTGTATTTTTTCTAATACTTTCTGTTTTTCTGATTCTGTATAAGCATAAGAAATTTCTTTGCCTTTTTGAATGCGATATAAAGGCGGATGAGCAATGTATAAATAACCAGCTTCAATAATGGGTTTGAAATATCGGAAAAATAGTGTCAACAAAAGAGTTCTGATATGCGCTCCGTCCGTATTATGTAAGAGTACTCCCGCTGGTCCAGCAATAAAATTCTCGTCTTTTAAAATAGAAAAGTCATAAACCCATTTATCCTTCGGATTTTTTATTTCTTTAGTTTTCTTTACTTTGAGGCAAATAAAATCCGAAGAAATTTCTTTAAGATCCTTACCAGTAATCTTTTTATAATTCACTTGCTTTAAATATTCCCTTAATTTATCAGCATCTTTGTGAAACTTCCAAATATTTTCAGTTTTTTTAAAATATTCAACCGTAGAAATTGACAAATCAAAAGAAGGGAAATTAGATTTAATAAGTTTCCCGTCTTTTCTTAAATGAGCCTTGTTTTGGTATTCACCATAGGCAGGAAATATTCCCCATTGCCTTAAAATAGTTAGAATTCCATAAATTAATTTTTGGGAGGATAATCTCCAGCCATAAATGGCTTTCCGGGCTTTCTTCTTTGACCAAACTGTAATAAAGCCATCACTTCCCAATAACCCTTCTAAAAGAGCTTCCTGGATTTCTCTTTTTGTATTAAAGAGAATATCTGGAATAAACTTTTCATTAGCTCTTTTGCCTAAAATGCCTAAATAAGCAAGGAGCATTTTAAACTCAAAAGAATGGAAATAAAGCGAGAGGCTGTTTGGTTTTCGAAAATCAATAATAGGTTTAGCATTAAATTCTTCTTTTATAATCCTTGAGAGTTTTTCTATATAATTTTTAGCCTTATCTTTATTTAAAGAAATAACAAATCTATTGGGACTATTCTTTTCAAAGACATAGCATCCATCTCCCAAAAAGAAACCTATTAAAAAAGCTAAATCTTCGTCCAATTTGAATTTTGTTCTAATGTTTCTTGTATGATTTTCTAAATAAAATTCAATATCTTTAGGAGTTTCCCTTTCCGGCCATTCTGCCAGCGGCACATAGATATAATAATCCAAATTTTGAGAATTTATTTGAAGTTGATTAGCATATTTCTGAAATTTACCAAATCTCGGCATTACATTATCAAACCTCCCTTCCCATTGTTGAATCACCCCAACGCCTACCCCGATAAGTGTTTCCATTTTCCTCCGGGAAATCCCTATTAATTCTCTTCTTTGCTTGAATTTTCTAAAAGACTCAATGCCGAGTTCGCACCAAGCGTTCCCGGGTACGACTTTTAAATCTTTTTTATTAAGTTTTATAGAAATATTATCTTTTTTTGAATCAAAAATAATTTCACTCAAATCAATATTTATTTCTTGTTCATTTTCGGGGAGTTTTTTAGGAAAAATCAAATAGTCGCCTTGTTTAATATCACTCCCTTTTTTGGTGATAATTTCTCCATCATCGTAAACATAAACACTATGACAAGCAGTTACCTTTATTGGATACCCGCAATAAGTTTTTATCTCGTAAAGAGGAGTTCTTAGGGGATGTCTTATTGTTTCAAAAATTTCCTGGAGTTGCCTTGTTTTGCTTTTAGAATTATAAACCAATATTTTGTAATTTTTAGTATTCTCGCAACTTTGAACAAATTCTTCAATAGTAGTTAGGAAGAAATTTTGATTTTGTTTATTAAAGACAAAAATAGGGGTATCACCGGTTACGCTATCTGCATCAGCCATAAGAATTATTTTATGATAGCGTAATTTATTGATATTAAAATCTTCACTAATGGCTGTGCCTAAAGCGATAATTAGATTTTTAATTTCTTCTGAACTCATTATTTTATCAAGACGAGATTTCTCAACATTCAAAATTTTTCCTCTTAAAGGCAAAATTGCTTGCGTGTTTCTATCCCGAGCCGATTTTCCCGAGCCTCCGGCTGACTCGCCTTCCACTATAAATAGTTCTGAATCTTCTGGATGACGAGAAATGCAATCAGCTAATTTTCCGGGAAGCGAGGATCCCTCAAAAACTCCCTTTCTTAAAATATTTTCTCTGGCTTTTTTTGCCGCCTGCCGGGCCCGGGCAGTTAATAAAGATTTTTCAATAATTCTTTTTGCGTCCTCTTTATGAATTCCCAGAAACTCCTTAAAACCCTCGCCAACAACCTGCTCTACAACTGTTCTCACTTCTGGATTGCCTAATTTTGCTTTTGTTTGGCCTTCAAACTGAGGTTTTCTTAATTTCACGCTGATCACCGATACCAACCCTTCACGAGTGTCTTCTCCTGTAAAGCCATCCTCCCCATTTTTAAATATTCCCTGTTCTTTGGCATAATCATTTAAAGTTCTTGTTAACGCTGAACGAAAACCTGTCAAATGCATCCCGCCCTCTGGAGTGTGAATATTGTTAGCAAAAGCCAATTCAGTGCTTTCAGTATCATCTGTGTAAAATAAAGCCACCTCAACCAGAATGTCGTCTTTTTCCTGCTTTACATAAAAAACATTATCAGTTAGACCATGGCAATCTTTTGCCAGATATTGAACCAAGGCAATTATTCCGCTTTCAAAATGAAAGGCGTAAGAGGAAGGACGGGCATTTTCTCTATAATCCTCAAATTTGATAGTAATGCCAGGAGTGAGATATGCCTGTTGCCGCAAATGATCTAAGATTTTTTTTGTATCAAATTTTATCTCTTTAAAAATTTCTGAATCTGGCTCAAAAACAATCTTTGTGCCTGATTTTTTACACTTGCCTAATTTTTTAAGTTTTGTTTTTGGTTTTCCTCGATTATATTCTTGGCTATATAATGTTCCGTCGCGACAAACTTCTGCCTGTAGATACTGAGAAAGCGCGTTTACCACAGAAACTCCCACCCCATGCAATCCTCCAGCCACTTTATAGGATTTTCCACCAAACTTTCCTCCTGCATGCAAAGTGCACAATACGGTTTCCAAGGCTGATTTTTTTGTTTTCGCGTGAGTATCAACAGGAATTCCTCTGCCATCGTCTGTTACCGCTACTTTATTTTCTTTTAATATCTCCACCTTGATATTTTTAGCATAACCAGCCATTGCTTCATCAATACAATTATCAATACATTCCCAAATTAAATGATGTAAACCCTCGGGACCAGTTGAACCAATATACATTCCCGGTGTTTTCCGAACCGGCTCCAATCCCTCTAAAATATAAATGTCTTTAGCGGTATAAGAACTCTCGCCGTTATCAGGAACAGTATTTTTGGTAATTTTTACTTGTGTTTTCTTTGTTTTTTTAACCATAGATAATTATCGGATTTCTGCTCCTAATTTTTGGAGAGCCTGATAAATTTTTTTCATTTCTTTATCAATTTCTTCGGTAGTTAAAGTTTTTTCTCGAGAACGGAAAATTAAATGAAAAGAAAGGCTTTGTTTTCCAGAAGGCAAATTTTTTCCTTCATAAATATCAAATAAATCTGCATCTTCTAAATATGAAGCGGCTTCTTGAATGGTCTTTAAGATTTTATCAATTAAAATATCTTTTTTAATAATGAAAGAAACATCGCGAATCGCTGCTGGATACTGAGGCAAAGGTTCGTACTCCCTTTCTGCTTGTTCTAAAGCCATCAAAGCTAAAAGTTTTATTTCCCAGAAGACTACTTCACCTTCCACGTCATATTTTTTAAAAAAATTCTTTTGAGGCATCGCCAGGACTCCGAGAAGTTGATTTTTGGCATAAAACGCCATACCCTTTTCTAAGATTGAAGAGTATTCTGTTTTTTCAATCGGCTTAATCGAATAATCATCCTTATCAATACCTAAATTACTGAATAATCCTTCAATAATGCCTTTGGCTTCATAAAAAAGAGGATGTTCTAATATTTTTTCTTTACGCGCAAGAATCCCACCAAAAACAGTCTCTTCTTTTTCTTTAATATCTCGATTTCGAGCACCTTCGCTTTGCTCTTCGGCAGTGAGCTCAGGACCGAACTGCTCAGTGTAAACTCCGCGAGAAACAAGGTTCTGAGCGAAGCGAGGGTTCTTATAATAGATTTTTCCTATTTCAAAAAATTTTAATTTATCTACAAACCGAAAATTAGCCTTAATGTTCTTTAAGAAATTCAAAAGAAGGGTCGGTTGGAGATAACAGAATAAGTCGCTAATAGGATTATCTAAGGCAATTAATTTCCCTTGCCAATCCTTGTTTAAAATTTCTTTATCTTTTTGAGAAATAAATGAGTAATTATATACTTCGTCTAAATCATAGCCCCTGAGTAAATCTTTTATTTTCTCCCGAAATTCCCAAAAGACATTCTGCAAAGGAAGAGCTAAAACTTCCTGCGGAAGAATAGGGGTTATTTTATTGATTCCATACAATCTGGCTATTTCTCCAATTACTTCTTCTTCTATTTTTATGTCATTGCGAAAACAAGGAGGAAAAACTAAAAGACAATCTTTTTTTTGCTGAAAAGAAAACCCTAACAAGGAAAGATAATGAATAATTTGCTTCTTTTCTATTGGCAGGCCTAAAAACTTTTTCCAATTTTCCCATTTAACGGGAATCGTTATTTTTTCTTTTTTAGAAATTCTTTTTCCTATTTTATTTTTTAATATATTACCTCCGGCTACTTCCTGAATTAATCCAGCTAAACGATCAATCGCATAGTCAGCTAATTCTAAAGGAAGGTTGTGCTCAAATCTCCAGGAAGCGTCTGTTTTTATCCCCAGTTTTTTAGAAGTGGCCCGAATATTGGCGCCAATAAAATTAGCGCTTTCTAAAACTATATCAAATGTATTTTTGCTTACTCCGGCTTTTTTTCCGCCTTTAATCCCGGCCAAGGCCAATGGCTCCTTATCATCGGCAATAACCATTGTATTTATACCCAAATCATAAGTCTCGTTTTCCAAGGTAGTGATTTTTTCATCTTTTTTCGCCTGCCTTATGATTATTGTTTTTTTAATTAGCTCATTAGAAGTTGTTGATTTGGAATAAATCTTATGAAAATCAAAAACGTGAAGCGGCTGACCAGTCTCCAGCATTACATAATTAGCAGCATCCACGATATTATTAATGGGGCGCAGCCCGCAGTCAATTAACGAGTCTTTTAACCATTTTGGCGATTCCTTTACTTCTATTCCCTGCATTAATCTTGCTAAATAGCAGTTGCAGTTTGGGCTTTTTATTTCTACATTTAAGAAGCTTTTAGCGGATAAATTCTTCTCTTTTAAACTAAGTTTTGGATAGATAAACTTTTTCCCTAAAATAGCTCCTATTTCCCGAGCCAGACCAAAATGGCCTGACGCTTCAGCCACTTGATTGGATAAAAGTTCCACCTCTAAAACAACCCTTCTGCCACGATGCTTGATTGTTGTTTCGGCAAAATACATCGTTAAAATATCTGCCAGTGTTTTTGGCGTTTCTTTAAATTTTAATAGATCCTTTAACCAATTATATGAAAATTTCATAATTTAAAATTGCTCCAAAAATCTTATATCCGAACCAAAAAACAACCTGATGTCATCAATCCCATATTTAATCATCGTAATTCTTTCCACTCCGAGCCCAAAAGCAAAACCCTGCCAGCAGTTATTTTTATAGCCCACCCTTCTAAATAAATCCGGATGAACCATTCCTGCACCCATTATTTCCAACCACTCATTTTCTTTAATTTTTAATCTTTTTTCATTAGTACTCTTTTCATTAGTACTCTTATTTTCAATTTTTGATCTTATTTTTATATCTACTTCAACGCCAGGCGCGACAAAAGGAAAATAACTCGGCCTAAAACGAACTAAAACCCGCTGCTTAAAAATATCTTTTACTACCTCTTCAATCACCGCCTTAAAATTGGCTAAACTGATATTTTTTCCCACCATCAAACCTTCTACCTGATGAAATTGAATTTCATGGGAAGGATCAGTTGCTTCATAACGAAAACATCTGCCAGGAACAATTATGCGAAAAGGCGGCTGATGAGTTTCCATATAACGAATTTGCATTGGGCTGGTGTGCGTCCGCAACAGCATTTTTGACTTTTGACTTCCCTCGACCTGAGCTCGGGACGAAGGTTTGACTTTTGACTTAAGCCAAAAGGTATCCCACATTTCTCTGGCTGGATGGTTAGCAGAAATATTCAAAGCGTCAAAATTATAGTATTCAGTTTCTATTTCCGGCCCTTCTATAATGGAAAAACCCATTTTTTGAAAAGAGTCTATTATCTTCCGCAAAGTTAAAGTCAAAGGATGAAGATAGCCTTGATGAATTTTCTCACCCGGCCGGGTAATATCAATAAGAGGCAAGGGGAAAAAAGAGTTATTTTCCAAATCTTCCTTTTTCTGTTTGTATAAAGATGCAAAAAAATGACGAACTGCATTAGCCTCTTTTCCTTGTTCTCTCTTTTTTGCTAAAGATAATTTTGACAAAGAATTAAAAAATAAAGAAAGGGCGCTTTTCCTCCCCAAATATTTAATGCGCCATCTTTCTAAATCAAACCCATCCCTGATTAAAAAAGCTTCTTTTTTGGCTTCTTTTTTTAATCTTTCTAAATCCATAAAATTAACTAACAACTTACAACTAATAACTAACAATTTATAACTGAATTTTACTCTAAAATTATGCTTTTTTCAAGTAAATGAATGCTAAAGTAAGCGGTAAAATATATTAAGATTGCAAAAACTATCAAAAAATTGTAGAATTAGAATAGTTATAAGTTATAAGTTATAAGTTAATATCATGTCTGGGCATTCTAAGTGGTCTAAAGTAAAACATCAAAAAGCCGTTGAAGACCCTAAAAGAGGAAGGGCTTTTTCCAAACTAACGGCATTAATTACTGTGGTAGCAAGAGGTGGAGGAGATATTGAATCAAACCCTAAATTGAAAGTAGCGGTGGAAAAAGCAAAAGAATTTGGAATGCCCAAAGAAAATATTGAAAGAGCTATAAAAAGAGGAGCGGGTGAAATAAATGAAGAAAAAAAGCTGGAAGAAATTTTCTGCGAGGCCTATGGCCCAGGAGGATCGGCAATTTTAATTCAAGCTATCACCGACAATAAAAATCGCACCTTGGCTGAATTACGACATTTGCTTCAGCAATATGACGCTAAAATGGCAGATACTGGCAGTGTGCGCTGGATGTTTGAAGAATTGGGAAAAATTACCCTCCCCAAAAAATTTTGGAGCGATGATATTTCCTTGGAAGCCATTGAAAATGGAGCAGAAGAAATAGGAGAAAAAAATAAAGAAATAGTAATTTATACTCACCCTCAGAATCTTGCCAAAATGAAGGACTTTTTTAAAAAAAAGATAGGACAGGATGTTACCAAAGCTGAATTTGATTTTAGAAGCAAGCAATCCATGACTATCACTGATAAAGAAACAAAAGATAAATTAGAAAATTTGTTCAATGCTTTGGACGAACACGATGATGTTGGAGAAATTTATTCTAATATCAAGGAAATATAAGAGTGCTAATAAAAAAAATCAAAAATATTTACTATGATAATTTTAGGGATTGATCCGGGAACAACCCGAATCGGATGGGCCTTGCTGCGCGCTGGAAAAAATAGCATCAAGCCAATAGACTATGGATGTTTGGAAATATCAGAAAAAAGCCAGGGGCAAAGATTAGAGATAATTGACAAAAATATAAAATTTTTAATAAAAAAATATAAACCATCGGTAATTGCCGTAGAAAAAATTTTTTTCTTTAAAAACGCTAAAACCGTGATGAGTATTAGCGAAGCCAGAGGTGTCATCATTTTAATTGCCCAAAAGAAACGTTTGAAATGCATTGAATTAACCCCGCTTGAAATAAAACAAAATCTTATCGGCTATGGTCGAGCAAAGAAAAAAGATGTTCAAAAAACAATTCAATGTTTCTTCTCTCTGGAAAAAATGCCTAAACCTGATGATATTGCCGATGCTTTGGCTGTGGCTTTGGCGGGAATTAACAAAATAAGAGATAAAAAATGATAAAAAAAACCGTTTCATTCATTTTATTGTTGTCTTTTTTGGCTCTAATCTTCTTAGGCCTTTTTTTGATTTTTCTTTCTCAAGAATTACCAGATCCATCAACCTTTAACGAAAGGGTAATACCACAATCAACAAAAATTTATGACCGCACCGGTGAAATTTTACTTTACGAAATACATGGAGGAGAAAAGAGAACCATTGTAAATTTAGACGAAATATCTCCTTATGTTATTAAAACAACCTTAGCCGCAGAAGACCATAATTTTTACCAGCATCATGGGTTCTCTTTAAAAGGACTCGCTCGCTCTCTAATCCACAACTTACTTCATCCAAGAGATCTTCGAGGCGGCTCCACAATAACCCAACAATTAGCTCGTAACGCCTTCCTTACAATTGATCAGACTTTAGTGAGAAAATTGAAGGAGGCAATCTTGACTGTAAAGATTGAAAAAAACTACAGTAAAAACCAAATTTTAGAAATGTATCTGAATCAGATTAATTACGGGCACAATGTTTACGGTATTGAATCAGCAAGCAATTTTTATTATAGCAAAGAAGCCAAAAATTTAACCCTGGCTGAAGCGGCTTATCTCACAAGCTTGATTCAATCGCCTAATTATTTATCCCCTTTTGGAAATCATTTAGAAGATTTAGAAAACAGAAAAGATTGGATTATTTCGCGAGTAAAAACCCTTAATTATTGTCCTGAAGAAGAAATAGAAGAAGCCAAGAAGGAAAAAGTGGTTTTTACGCCTCCTAAAATCGGTTTTAGAGCGCCCCATTTTGTAATGTATGTACGCAATATTCTTTATGAAGAATTTAGCGAAGAAGAATTAGAAAAAGGCGGCTATACTATTATCACCAGCTTGGATATGCGTCTCCAGGATTTGGCTGAAGAATTGGTAAAAAAATACGGAGATTTCAACCAGGAAAAAGTAGGAGTAAAAAATATGGGTCTCATCGCCGAAGATCCCAATACCGGCCAAATATTAGCGATGGTTGGCTCTCGTGATTATTGGAATTTAGAAGAAGAAGGAAATGTAAATACCACCCTTAGTACACGCCAACCAGGATCGTCTTTTAAGCCTATTGTCTACGCCACCGCTTTTAAAAAGGGTTTTCTTCCTGAAAGTATTATTTTTGACACTGCGATAGACGACAAAGTAGCCAACTTCTCTACTGATCCGCAAAATCCTTATTTAGTCCGTAATTACGATGAAAAAACCAGAGGTCCTGTCACTTTCAGGCAAGCCTTAGCTCAATCTTTAAACATTCCTTCGGTAAAAATTCTATATTTAGCAGGCATAAAAGACAGCATTAAAACCGCCCAGGATTTTGGGATCACCACTCTCAATGATCCTCCGGGGCACTATGGATTAAGCTTGGTTTTAGGAGGCGGCGGAGTAAAGCTTATTGAAATGGTCCATGCCTATACAGTTTTTAATCAAGAAGGCATTTACCATCCGCAAAAAACAATTTTAAAGATTGAAAAAAGCGATGGCCGAACCCTAAAAGAATTTTCAATAGAAAGCAGGAATGTTTTGGACCCCCAAATAGCTCGTCTTATAAATAGCATTTTATCAGATAATAGCGCGCGAGCTCCTACATTTGGCTGGAATAATCCATTATATTTTCCTGATTTCCAAGCAGCGGCAAAAACCGGAACAGATTCTGAGTACCGTGATGCCTGGACTATTGGCTATACCACAGCTTTAGCCGGTGGTATCTGGGTTGGAAATAATGATAGATCTATAGTAAGCAGCACCGGAGCGCCCGGAGCTATGATAGCCGCCCCTTGTTGGCATGAATTTATGGAAAGAGCAACCGAATTCTATCTCCCGGGAAATTTCACTCAACCGCTCCCCTATACAGATAATCAGACTATTAAAAGTTCTATTCCCATGCTAAATGGAAATTATATCAACGTCAAAGAATATAGGAATATTGAAACAGGAGAAATAAAAAGCGTTAAAGAAATTCATAATATTCTTTACTATGTTAATAAAGACAATCTCCTTGAATCTCCGCCATCAAACCCCTTGAATGATCCCCAGTTTTGGAATTGGGAAGTGCCGGTGCTTTTGTGGGCCCAAAAAAATATTCCTAATTTTAGCGAGGAATATAACCAATACCCCGGACCTGATTATTCCCTTATTAGCAATGAAACTGATGGAATAACTATTGATTTTCCCGATATTCCCAGAATAGAATTTATTTCTCCGGAAAATGGAAGTTTTGTGAGCACTGATGTTGATTTAATGGTAAAAATTGATAGTTCGATAGAAATAATCAATAGTCAAATTTATCTCAATAAGAAATTATTGGGTGAATTGAGTAGAAGAGAAAATGATGTTTACTTTATTAAAATAAATTTTAGTGATTTAACCGATCAAAACGAAATAAAAATTGAAGCCTTTGATAGCTTCAATCAAAAAAGCGAGTCCTCAATAATCATCTTCAAATAATCTCCTATTTTTCTTATCCCATTGTGCCTATCTTGTAAAAAATCTTATCAATTTTTACGCCAGGAACTTTTTTTTCAACATAATCCTTAAGTTGCGGTTCTTCTAAACGTAATTCTGACGAGATAACAGCCCGACAGCATTTAATTGTTAATTTTCCTCGTTTTAAAAAACTGGCCTTAACTATATCCGAAGACCAGTTTTTTCTTTCCTTGAAATATTGGTTTATTATACGGATTGCTTCCTGCTCCTGAAAAAATTTTTTAAATTTTCTGGAATGCGACCAGTTTTTTAACGCTTTTTTGATGAGGATGAAGGTCACAAAAATAAAAAATTATGTTAAACCTTAATTGGCATCAGGATGTAAGAGAAAGAGCTGTCAGATTTCCCTCGAATTAAACCGGGATTGATTTCTTTATTCAACCCAATTAAAACTTCATCTTCTTTGATAGAGTTTAATCCGTCCAATAAAAAGCGATAATTAAAACTGATTTTCAATTGATTGCCGCTCATGTCTGCAGGCAATAAACTGGTACGGCTTTTTCCTAAAGAAGGGTCTTCTGCTTCAATAATAATCTGTTTTTTAACCGGGTTAAAATCAAATTTAACATCGTTGATTTTCCCGCTAAACAATCCAACAATCTTGACGGCTTCCGTTAATTCTTTTTTATCTAATATAATTTGATTTTCAAAAACAGAAGGTATTATTGAAGAATATTTCGGATACTCTGCATTAATAAGTCTTGATATTAAACGCACGTTTTTCAATAGAAATTGAATCTGGTTGGATTCTGGAGAAATTTTTACTGTCGTGGCTCCATCTTCTATCTCTTCTTGAATAATTCTTAAAACCTCTTGCGCCGCTCTCAGAGGAATAATTATTTCTAAATCATCTTTTATATTTGTTTTGATTTTTTGGGAAGAGATTATTTTTTCTGCCAAACGAAAACTATCAGTCCCGACTAATTTTAGAATGTTTTTGTTTCCTGAATTTTCTAATTTAAATAGAACACCGTTTAATTCTGGCTTTGGAGAAGTATAACCAACGCTTGGGATCACCTGTTCTAAAGCTTCTTCAAAATCTCTTTTTTCCATCTCTATATATTTTTCCGTTTTTGTTTCCGGAATAATCGGGAACTCTTCTGGGTTTATTCCCTGAAATGTTGTATTGTAATTTCCACTTTTTACGGATAAAGCGCCCTTGATTTCTTCTAACAAGATTTTTTCCTCGGATAAATTATTTAAAAACGTAGAAAAAGTTTTAGCCGGGATAATAAATTTACCTTCATTCTCTACCTTTCCTGTAATAATTAATTCTATTCCAATCTCTAAATCAGTCGCTAAAAGATGAAGTTTGTTTTTGTTGGTTTTTAAAAGGATATTACTTAAAATAGGAAGGGTAAGATTTTTTCCTGTAATTTTCTCTGCTAAATTAACGGCCTTTTTAAAGTTATCGACTAAAGTAGTAAATTTCATAGATTATATTAATTATTATTATTTATTATATATTAATTTATTATTATTGTTAAGGGAAAATATTTTTGTGGACAAACGATTTTTTTGAAGTCTTTATCTGCTTTTTTATCTTTTTTAAAATGGATAAAATGTGGACAATAGAGGTGTAACCGAGAGAAGAGATGGGGATAATAATTTAAATTAAAAATTAAAAATTAAAAATTAAAAATTTATCCAGCATTTATCCATTATTTTATCAACATTATATCCACCCTACTTATTATACAATAGTTCTTTTAGAATGGTTATTTCCTGGGAAAAAACAGGATTTTTTTCAATCTCCTCAGCTATCTTTTTACAGGCATGGATAACTGTGGTATGGTCGCGATTTCCTAATTTTTCAGCGATACTGGTGTATGAATAACGCAATTCTTCCCTTAAAAGATACATTACTATTTGTCGCGGTTTTACAAATTCTTTTTTTCTGGAATGGCCAAGAATATCGTTTTCACTGAGGTCGTAAAAAGAAATTATTTTTTTAATTACCTCTTTTGGCGGGATATACTTACTTGATTTGTCTAAAATAAGCGATAATATTTTTTTTGTTTCCTCCAATGAAATAGGGCTGTTTTTAAGGCGCGCATGAGCAATGACCCTATTTAGCGCTCCTTCTAATTCTCTAATATTTCTTGGAATGGTTTCTGCGACATATTTAAGGATTTCGTCATTTATTAGATGATTTACATCCTGGCTTTTATTTTTTAAAATGGCAAATCTGGTTTCAAAATCAGGATAGCCAATGTCAGCGATCATCCCCCCTTCAAATCTGGATCTTAATCGTTCTTCTATGGAGGGGATGGATTTGGGTGGTCGGTCAGAGGTAAAAACAATTTGTTTATTCTTGCCGTATAAGGTATTAAAGGTGTGAAACAGTTCTTCTTGGGTTTTGTCTTTTCCAGAGATGAATTGAATATCGTCAATCAAGAGCAAATCCAGGTTTCTGAAACTTTTCTTAAACTCAGTCATTGTTTGGTTGCGGATAGCATTCACTAAATCGTCTGTAAATTTTTCCGAAGAAGCATATTTGATTTTTATTTTTTTCTTGTCTTTTTTTAGTTTATTGCCAATAGCCTGGAGAAGATGAGTTTTTCCCAATCCGACCCCGCCATAAATAAATAGAGGATTATATTTGCTCCCTAAATTTTCCGTTATTGCCAAAGCCGCCGCATTAGCCAATTCATTACTCGTTCCGACGACGAAATTTTCAAAAGTGTATTTTGGGTTAAGATTAGTTTCCGGATCAATATTTAATTCCAATTGTTCATCCAGGGCAGACGATTTTAAACTGGAAGAATGTTTTATTTTTTTAATCTCTATTTTTTTAAGAGAATCATTATTTGTAGTTACTAAGTATTCAATTTTTTTAATTTTGGAATTTATGTTATAAAGAGCCCGCAGGATTTCTTTATGGTATTTATTTTCAAGCCATTCTTTTGTAAAATTTGACGGCACTCCCAAGAAAACCGTGTCCTCCTTTATGTCAAGGATTAAGGTGTCTTTTAACCAGGTGAGATAATTAGCTTTAGAAATATTTAGCTTAATTTCTCCTAAAGCAGCTTCCCAGAGTTCTTGAATATTCATAAATAATTTCTTTATCCCTTAGAGTATAATAACCTCTCGCTTCGCTCAAGAACGTTCCAATTGAAATGTAACCATTTCAATTATTTAATATATATTTGAAATATATATTAAAATTAAAATGTATCCATTTTAATTATAAAATAAATTTTATTTTCTGCAAGAGAAAAACTCTTTTTCGGGGATAAACTGTTGATAATTAGTGGATTTGATATTTTAGCAATATTTTGCTATTATATGATATTCAAAATAATTTTTAATTTTTTATTTTTAATTTAATAATATGTCAATCACTTATCAACCGAAAAAGAAAAAGAGAGCTCGCACCCATGGATTTCTTAAACGAATGTCTTCGAAAGGAGGGAAAAGAATTATTAGCAGACGTAGACAAAAGGGAAGAAAAAGATTAACTCCATAAGCGATGTTTGGAAAAAAAAACAGAATTACATCTTCTGTTGTTTTTAAAGAAGTTTTTGCTCAGAGAGAAGGAAAGGAGAACGAAGGCTTTAAAATTATTTTTAAAAAAAATAATTTAGAGTATTCCCGCTGCGGTGTTATTGTAAGCATGCAAGTCAGTAAATCAGCCGTACAAAGGAACATTTTAAAAAGAAAAATTAAAAATATTCTTAGAGATTTTTTATCTGGTTTTTCCAAAGGGCTTGACTTTGTTATTATCGCCAAGTCGGAAAGTCTAAAGATGAATTTCTCAAAACTACGAGACTCGCTTAATAGATTGTTAAATTTACTTTAATAAACAATGAATGTCTTTCAATTATTAATTTTTCAACCGCTCTATAATTTTTTAGCCCTGCTTTGCAATTTATTAAAAGGCGATTTAGGATGGGCGGTTTTAATTTTGGCAGGCATAATTCGTCTTATGATTTGGCCTTGGTACAAAAAGGCGATGGGTGACCAGAGAAAGATAGCAAAATTACAGCCAAAGATTAAAGAAATCCAAAAGAAGTTTAAAAGCGAACCGATAAAAGCTAATCAGGAAATAATAAAAATTTTTAGAGAAGAAAAAGTTAATCCCGGGAGCTCCTTTCTTTTTTTATTTTTTCAAATAGCTATTTTTCTTTCACTTTTTGTATTTTTCAGGCAGGTGGTGGAAAATGATTGGGTTTCTTATCTTTATCAATTTGTTAAATCGCCAGAACAGATAAATTACATCTTTCTTGGCCTTGTTAACCTTAGAATGCCGAGTCTTAGTTTAGCCATCATCTCAGCCTCTTTAAATTCTCTTTTGACTTTTATTCAGCCAAGTTCCGGACAAAATAAAATTATGTTGCTCGGATTGCCTTTTATAATTTTATTCTTTTATCAAAAGTTCCCCGCAATTATTATTTTATACTGGGTGGGTTTCAGTTTGGTTAATATCCTGCAAGAATATATAATTAATAAAGAACAAAAAGAAAAGGAATCAGGAGTGAAGATTGCTAAATAAGAACCCCTCGCTATCGTTCGGGAATTTTGTTTCTCGCTTTGCCTCGTAGAACGGGGCTTCACTCGAAATAAAATTATGGAAATAGCAAAGATTAAATTTTTTTTAGAGGATTTACTGAAGATTGCCGGGTTTTTAAATTTTGAAATCAGTGTTCAGGAAAATTCCCAGGATAAGATTATTCAATTTTCAATTAAAACAAATCCTCAAATTGACGACAGCGGGCTTTTGATAGGTCGGGATGGAGAAAACCTGCAAGCTTTTGAGTATTTATTAAATATTTTCTCCAGAAGACATTTTCAGGAATATGACTTTCGGGTTTTTTTAGATATTAATAATTATCGGGCAATGCAGGAGGAAAAATTAAGAGAGTTTGCCCGAAAAGCAGCTTATCAAGTGGCTTTAACAAAAAAAATAATGGAGCTGCCGCCTATGAAAGCGCGGGACAGAAGGATTATCCATTTAGAGATTGCTTTAAGAAGCGACGTAAGCACAGAAAGTGTCGGAGAAAGGAAGGAGAGGCATATTATAATAAAACCTCAGGAGAAATAAATTTTCTATTTCGAGCACATTCGCTTCGCCCTTCGGCAGTGAGGAGTTCGGCTGAGGCTCACTCGAAGCCCTCAGGGCCGAACTGCTCAGTGTAAACTCCGCGAGAAAAAAGGTAATCCTTATATTTGATTTTAATGAGCGGCATACCAGCAAAAATCTTCATTAGCATCTGCTGGGTTTGGAAAACAATAATCTCCTCCTGCCTTATCATATGAACCAGGTCCAGTTGCTCCTTGTAAGGCTACATGGAGATGGTCATTTTCATCTAATACGTTTAATCCAGCTGCAGTGAATTTTTCTATTATGTTTTTGTTAGCTATAGCTTGAAGTGAAATTGAATCTATATCTACACAAGTGCCGTAATTATGGCAATCATCTGATGGTCTTGTAAGTACAGTCGTAAGGCAAGGCCAATCAGAGTTAGTACAGGCATCATGTACATGCCAGGATGTATCTGCTGATGTACTTATTAAATTAACTAATATATTTGCTAATGTGGAATCTAAATAAGCTGCTGAATTACCGAAGATCCTATCATCTATTGGAATCCCCATATCTCTTATATTAACTAAAGTTGTTGAAGGCTCTTGATCTGGCGGAGTAACTACTGGTGGAGTAACTGCTGGTGTCTCTGATGCAGAAGGAGGTTTGCTTGGTTCTCTTAAAATATCAGGATTGATGGTGTAGAGGATAATATAAAAGGCAAATAATAAAATAAGTCCAATGATGGCGCCTGTAATTTTATCCTGGGCGTCTTTTTGTTGGGCCGTATTACCGCCAGAAGTAAGAAATTGAAAACCGGCAAAAATAATCATCGCAAAGGCAAATACTCCGGCAAGTTTAAAAGCCCAGCCAATAATGATTTTTATTAATGAGGGTATGCCTTCGTCAGCATCAAAGGTAAGCACTTCAAGCGTCGGAGTAGCCAGACTGGGCGGTGGTGGCTCTGCAAAAACTGATACTGGATGGAAATACAATGCAGGGAGGACTAAAAGCATTAGCAAAACAGCGCTAATTATTTTCATTGCGGAAAATTTTTTTAAATCCATAATATCAATAAAAATCAGCTTTTATTTGAATTCAGTTCTCTGGCCGGGTTTTATAAATCCAGGGATCCCTACTTCCCATTCATAAGATTCTAAAGTAGGAACTATAATTATTTGGGTACTTTCACCAGTTTTGAGTTTTTCCTCATAAAAACCCAATTTAGTCAATATTTCATCTAAAATTATAGGACAAATCTGGCTAATAGCTAAAGCGATAGGTGTACCGATAGTGGTACCGAAAACTGCTATAGGGGCTACAATATCAGACAGCGTTTTGCATATATGCTCTATATCCACAAGACCCTTCATTAGCATACTTAAGATTTTATTTTTAATGAGTCCTGTGATGTCTAGATTACCTTGGATTGCGCTTATAAACAACTGTTTTAAATCTTCTGGGATTTTTCCGTCTTTGTTGATTATGTCAATAAGTTGGGTTTTAACGGTTTCTGTCATGTCGCCATTATTCTGTATTGTACTTATGAGCCACGGTTTTAAATCTTCTGGGATTTTTCCATTGTTCTGTATTATGTCTATAAGTGTATTTTTGGTGGTCTCTGCCGTATCTGCTGAGTCGTTTATACCCGATAGAATATTCAATACATCTGCTGGGTTTGTGCATCCGCTTGATGATTCGGTTGAGACAGTTTCGGAAGAGGATTCGGATCCGCACTTCTGAAAACATCCAGAACACCAATAAGGACCACCAGGATCATCTACACACTTCCCAGCAGAATTACAAGAATGACATTTGTCGGTTTCCTGACCATACTTATCCGGGCATGCTTGAGTTTGCGCTGGGGCTAAGAGTAAATTCCAGATTATTAGATTAAGAATTAAGACAGATAAAAGAATGCGGCTTAGTTTGTTGTACAAATTTTTGAAAAACATATTATTTTAAAATTATTAAGTTTTTGTTTTTAAAGGCGTTAAAGAAGTAAGTTTGCTTGCTTTTTCCGCTGTTTTTTTGACAAGAGAAGGCAATTTTTGAAATATATAACAAAGTATAACAGTTAAGGTGGCAATAGGCAAAATACTGGCAAATGGTATAAGGTCTAATATTTGGCCGATAAAAAGCCAAGTGGCCCTGATGCCACTAATAAAAGTAATGGCAAAAATGTAAATAACAAAAGGCAAGCTGATGACCCAGACAAAAAGATTAATTATAGGAATATGGCCCAAAACAAATTCCAGAATATCTTTAATGATAGATGTTATTAATAAGAAGAGGAATATAGTCAGCGACATTTTATTTTCCATAAAAATAATCCTTTTAGTCTTTTTTTTCTTGAAAAATAATAATTATTCTTTTATAAATTCTTTTTTTGCCTCTTTGATTGCTATAAGTTGGGCGGGGTTAGAAGTGATAATCTGATCTTCGGCATAAGAAGCGATTATCTGGATAGCGGCGTGTTTGTCTTCTGCAAAAAAGAGGCCGGTGCCAACAGAAGATTGGAGAAGAATGGTTTTTTCCTGCTCTGTTAATTTTAAAGCCTTGCCTAGAATGTCAATGTTGGCAGGAGATTGGCGAAGCAAGAGAGCTAAAGCAGAGTTAGTGATTAATGGTTTGCCATAGGGAGAACTTAAAGCATCATCTATGTCTTGGGTAATAAAAGTCACGCCCATATAATACTTTCGTGCCCTTTTAACCAGGCTAAAAAGAAAAGCGGCGCTTTCTTCATGACGCAACAACCACCACCCTTCATCTATTACTACGATTCTTTTTTTTAAATCTTTTTTTACCATTGTCCAGATATAATTTAACACTACATACAGAGCAATAGGTCTGAGTTCCTCTTCCAATTCTCTGGTGCCAAAAATAACCAAGCGATTGGTAATATCGATGTTTGACGGCTGGTTGAGGAATCCCGCATAACTGCCCTTGGTATATTTATAAAGTTTTGCCGCCAAATCTTCTCCTCCTTCGGTATTTTTGAGGACATTTTCTAAATCTTCCATTAAAGGAATGGTTTTCTCTTTTTCCATATTTTCAGGGAAAATATCGCGGCTCGCGTAGGTTTGCGCAAGAGCCCGATCCAGCATCAGTTCTTCCTGAGGAGAAAGCCCTCCCAGCATTAATTTGATTAAGCCGATAAGGTTTAAAATGTGATTACGGAAAACTTCTTCGTTTGTTTCTTCTTCTTTTACCGGAGGAAGTTCAAAAGGATTGATATTATCATCAGAGGCAACAGCGATTTTAAAATAACTTCCGCCGATAGAATCGGCTAAATACTCATATTCATTTTCCGGATCAATAATCAGGACATTAGTGCCCAATAATAAGGAACGGAGGATTTCTAATTTTACCGCATAGCTTTTTCCTGCCCCGGCCTGGGCGAAAACCACCATATTGGCGTTTGGTAAAACAAAACGGTCAAAAATAACCAGGCTGTTGTTATGCAAATTTACGCCGTATAGAATTCCTTTATTTTCAGAAAGGTCCAGAGAGGAAAAAGGAAAGAGGGTTGAGGCTGGTTTTGAATTTAAAGGCGTGGTGAGGAATAATCGGTCCAGTCCTAAAGGCAAAGTAGATTCCATTCCTTCAAATTCCCTGAAAATAGTCGGCTTGGCATAGATTAACTGTTGTTCTAATGTATTTTTAATTTTGCTTTCTATCTTTGAAAGCTCTGTTTCATTATCGGCGAAAAAGGTGATATAAACGCCGACTTCAAAAAGTCTTTCACTGCCTTGCTGGATAGTGTCTCTTAGTTTTTCAACATTGTTAAGCGCCGCTTCCAACAAGGGATTGCGGACTAATCCTTTTTCCGCTTCAATGCTTATTTGAGCTTGGATTTCAGCGGATTTTTTTCTTAAATCTCGCAGCACTTTGTTGATATCAAGAGGATGAAAAAAGATTGAAATGTTGAAGGATTCATCCAGATTAATCACTGAAGAAAACCAATTGGAAGCTAAATAATTAGGATAAGTGAGAATAAAAAGAGTGGAGCAATATTTGTTTCCCAATTTCAGAAAATTAGTATTAATTTCCAGACCTGCAGGAGCAATCAAATCCTGGAGGGTGGAAACAGCTTGAGATTGAACTAATTGCTGAGGGTTTTTTTGTTTTCTTTTTAAAAAAGGGAGGAAGCGCATTTTTTTATTGGTTAAATTCTTCTGGGACATTTAATGATTCTTTTTCAAGGGTCTCTGGGTTATATGAATTAAAAAATAATTCTATTAATTCTTTAGTGGTTAATGGCTGGGATTGCAATCCCATCCTGGTGAAATTGGTAATGACGTTATTTTGGCGAATCATTAATTGTTGATAATACTGATTAAAATTTTCGTCAGAAAGGGGCATTGTTGCGGAAAAGGCTTGATGTTTCAGGCTGAGCAATGTTTTATAAGCTTCCATTATCTGGCTGAATGCGGTTCTGGTTTTAAAGATAATCGGGTCATAGGGAACTATCACATAGAATTTCTTTTTCATAATGTTATTTCCCGTAACCAATCCCTTAATGAATGAATAATAGTCTTCTCCCTGGAGCTGAAGAAGATTATTCGTTTCTCCATGGATTCTTTCCTGAAGAAAGTTTAAATAGGATTCAATATTAACGCGTCTGGAATGGGCAATAACTTCTAATGGAAAATCCAGGTTGTTTATAAGATTACGCCAGTTTGTCAATATAGAAGATTGTTCTTCTTCTGATTTTAAATCAAAATTTATGCCTGAGACTTCTAAAACCGAACGAACAAAACCATTTTTAAGAATAATCACCCCTTTTCTAATTTGTTGAAGGGAAATAAGAGACTGACTGCTGAAAGCTTCTTTAGGCATTTATTTATCTAATATGTTAGTTAGTTGTTTAAGAGTTTCTTTATCTAATTGTTTTTTGACCTGGGTTTGCATCGCAGTTTTGGGTTCTGCAGGCGCGAATTCAGGGGTTTTTGAAAAAACTTTTTCTTTTTTCCAAAAATAATACTTTGGGAGCCAAAAATGCCGGATAGCGGACATCACAAGAGTGTAAATAGGCACCCCATGGAGCTGTCCAAACGCAAGAAGAAAACCAACCGGAGCAAGAATCGCCAGTAAAATTATCCAAAGCCAGGGCTCTAAAAGGAGAAAAAGTAAAACAATTAATCCGCCAAAGGATAATAAAATCCATAGCTGGGTAAAGGTGATCAAGCTCATTAACTTTGTTTTCTCTTTTATAAATTGAGGGACTTCGTAAACCATAGTTTTAGGCTTCGCCAAAAGGACTATCCTTTTGGTATTTCTTATAACGAATAGGTTCCTGAGGAGCGGGAGTTTCTTCTTTTCTTTTTTCCTCCTCTTTTAATTTGACATCAAGAATATATGGTTTTTCCTCTTTGGTTTTAAGAGGAGCTTCCTCGTCTTTAAATTTTTTCCCTTCACCAGCGAGAACTTCAGAAGGAATTGCTTGTTCTATTATTTTTTTTCTTGAAGGTTCTTCTTCCTCTTTTTTTACCTCGTTGATTGTCGGTTTTTTCAAAGAAACTTTTTTCATTTCCTCCACTATTTTTGGCGGGGCATCTTTTTTTTGCATTGCTTCTAACAATTTTTCACGGATTTTTTTTTGTTGTTCTGAAGGAACCTTTGGAGAAATAACTTTTTTTAATTCTCCCATCTTACTAACTGGTTTTTCTACCTTTATTTCTGAGGGTTCAGGAAAAGAATATTCAGGTAAAGGTTGTTCAAGAGAAGGTTGTTCAGGTAAAGGTTGTTCAGGGGTTTTTTGTTTTGAAGCTTGCGGCTGAGAAACTGGAAAACGCCTAAATTGTTCTAATTCTTCTTTAAATTGTTCAAAGATTTTTTTATTTACTAATTCAATAATAATTCTTGCTTGCGCAGGAGATACTTTTAAGTTGGATTCTATTTTCTGAGGAAAGTTTGTTGGTGGTTCTTGCCCTATTAAAACATCACTAATCATTTCTGTTAATTGGGTTGTTTGATTAACATCTAATTTTGCCAGAATGACAATATTTTTCGTAACATTCGTCAACTCTTCAGAAATAAGAAAATTTTGGATTCTTTGCGAAGAAGCAGAATATCTTTTTTGAAAATTACTTTCGTTCATAGTTTATTCTTTTCTCCATAACCCATTTTTGAATACCCAGCCAGGACCAGGGGGAGGACTAGTTGGTGTTTCTTTAGGGCCTTTACCTTGTTTTTGTTCTTTTTCTGCTTTAATTCCACTGGATGCTCGTAAAGCGCTTGAAAGAGGCAGTAATTCTTCGTAGAATCTTTTCTTTGTCTGTTCGTCTTTCTCTATAGCTTGTACTATTTTTCCTTCTGGTCCGCCCCATTTTTCTTCAATCAAATCTTTAGGAGAGAGACCTTGGTAAAAACCGGCTGATTGCGCTGGAGAAAGGGTTTTAAATATTTCCTGGATTGTTTTATTAAAGGATGAGTTTTCAATATTATCTGCAAATTCACTCGCTTGTTCTTCAGTTTTTCCACGACTTAAGGCTACATCATAAGCTCTTTTTTTCCTATCTTTTACTATGCTCTTTATAAAATCGCTATCTTGAGTTTTATCCCTAATTTTATCAGGTTTAATTCTAGCCAAGGCTTCTACTTTTTCTTTTATAGATTTACCAGTTTCAATAAGTTGTCCCTTTTCATCAATTTTAAAGTAATGAGGAACTGCTTGAGCTATGGCGTCTTTTTTAAACCTGATATCCCCTTTATGTATTTTAGTAAATTCTATAGATTCTTTACTCATTTCGCCCATATCAGCCAACTTGTTAGTCAAGGCAACTCTTCTTTCATAAGCATTTCTGTCTAATGGTGATGGTAAAGGAGCTTTTTCAAGTTGTTTTAATGTTCCTAAGCTGATATTTTCCAGATTTTTTTCATTCTCCTTAACTCTTGTTGCTTTAGCTTTTTCTCCGGCAACCATCATTTCCTCTCCCACTCCTTTTAATAAGGGAACCTTGGTTAAAGCCTGCCCTGCTTTCTTATAGGTTGGGGATTCAACCATTTTTCCTTTTATTTTTGTGCCTACAAAAGCGCCGGCAGCCAATCCAAGCTTACCAGCTTGTTTTGTGACAGATTGGGCCACTGCTCCGCCTCCCTGGATAGAGAAGATTAATCCTCCAACCAGGAACATAGAAAAGAGGAACATCCTAATAATAAAAGGTATCATTCCGAGGTCGGCGCTACTGCCTAAATTTCCTAAGTTATCTACTACCTTGACCCCTATCCAAAGCATAACACCAAAGATAATAGGGAAAGTGCACCATTTGATAAATTGGTCCCACCACATTTTCCAGAATTTTTCTGTGTCAGGAAAAATCCAGGAGGCAAAAGCAACTGGGGTAACACAAAGGAGCATAACAATAATAAAAGAACGGACAATCATCGCTATGAAGACAGCCAACAAAGCGATTAAAGCAAATAGTCCGATTAAAATAAGACCAAAACTGGCAATGAAGAAATTGCCCCAACTCAGTCCCCAGCCTGTTGTGGTTGCTTTTGTTACGCTAGACACTCCAGATAGCTCATATGCTTTTTCACTATTCAGAGTTTCCGTCTCAAAACTTTTAATCATAGATTCAGCAATGCTTGCACTGTTCATTTTCGCCAAGTTTAAGAAAGTATAAGCAAGAAAATGAGATACATCCAATATCATTCCAGCCATTACTAAACTGAAATTTACCAACAAAGCTACAACAACTAATTTCCATAAAGTTTGCTGCCAGCTATACTTTTTCATTCCCAAGATAGTGGTGATAGCAATAAAGACCAATGCCAAAACCAAAACCAGATTAATAAGGTCTCTTATAAATTTCCATACCTCTTGAACAGCGGAATTCTTGACAAACCCTCCATAGGTAGCAGGGCTAAAGGCCCATATAATCATTTTCACTTGCGTATTTATCATAGCGGCAAACATTTTTCCTAATGCCTCAATAGTGCCTTTTTGGATAACACAAAAGAGGTGTTCCCACCATGCTTTTTGCCAAAATTGGGCTTCCCATGATCCTACACCCGGACAGATATCCTCGCCAGATGTTTCAAATAACTGCTCTTTTATTGACATTATTCCTCCTTGACCATAGATATTCCCATTCGCTTCAGCTTCAGGAACCTTGGATTTTAAAATAGGGCTGATAAGGAGAGATAAAATTACAATGCTGAAAACTCCAATTTTTAATATATTTTTTGTTTTCATAATAATTACTTTTTACCCCGCACCTTTTTAAGATAAATGCTAAAGGCATATTTTGATGGAATCAATCTTAAAAAAGTGCGGGGTTTAATGTTTCTTTATTATACAATATTTTTAGTCAACAAGAAAGAAAGCCAGTTTTTGAGCAAGGGAAATCCAATTTTGTACAGAAAGATTCTGCGGTCTGGCATTTATAGGAATAGCCAATTGTTCAAAAATCTCTTTGATTTTATCTTTTTCTATATTTAAGCCGTTATAGACGTTATTCAGGAGTAATTTTCTAGGTTGCCTAAAACCAGCTTTTATCACTTTGAAAAAAGATTGCTTCGTCGCTTCGCTCCTCGCAATGACGGGATAGGGGGTTAATTTGATAACAGCAGAATCTACTTTGGGTTTTGGTGAGAAAGCGGTTTTCGGAACATAGCAAATAATTTCTGGCTTGGCATAAAACTGCACGGAAATAGATAAAAGGCTCATCTGGGGCGGTTGGGCAATTATTCTTTGTGCGACCTCTTTTTGGAGCATTAAAACTATAGTTCCTGGTTTTTTGTCTAATTCTAAAAGCAAACGAAAAAGATAAGAAGTAAGATAATAGGGAATATTGCCTATGACTTTGTATTTAGTATCTTGTATCTTGTATTTTGTATAATCTTTATTTTTAAGCAAATCTCGAATGTCTGCCTGTATAATTTTTAGGTTTGGTTTATTACCAAATCGTTTTTCTAAAAACCTAACCAGAGAAGGATCTTTTTCAACCGCAGTTATTTTAGCGCCAGTTTGTAAAATAGGTTCAGTCAAGACGCCTTTTCCTGGCCCAATTTCCAAAATTTCATCTTTGGATTCAATTTCTGCTGCCTGGATAATTTTTTGGACAATATCTCGGTCTTTAAGAAAAACCTGGCCTAATCTTTTTTGTTTATTTGTTGCCATATAGAATTTTGACAAATATGCTTGAGGTGGTAAAATATAGAAGGAAACATAATACATAATAATTAAATAAAAACAATGAATAAAAAAACATACAAAAATCTGATTACTTTATCAGTCGGTTTGGCTTTAATATTAATATTGATAATTGTTTTGCTTGCAAGGAACAAGGATGATTTTTCAAGGGAGACAGGTATCTATACCGGGTTTTTAAAACCTGGACAAGGTGCTTGGTCTGAAACCATATTTATAGATCAAGATAATAATGTTGAAAGTTTACGGAAATCAATTTATTTAGGTGAAAAAATTATTGATAATATACCAGCATATGGGATAGAAATGGAATTAATCGTTTCCAACGATAAGAGTGCTATTACTCAGATATGGCTTGATAAGAAATTAAACGAAACAGTAAAGATAGCTAGCAAATTAAAGGGAAAGGATGAAGTTGTTTGTATAAGTAATTCTTTGATGGAAGCGCTTATACCTTCATTTAGCTCTTCATTTGACTTTTTGTTTCCAACAGTTAAAACTCCAGTAAAATATGGTTCAGGCAACATAAACAATAAATATACTTATGGAACTTTTATGACTGAGACTGGAAAGACAATTCAAATAGCTAAGTTTGTTGACGAAAATAATTTAGAGATATGGGTTAGCAGTGAAGTCCCGTTTGGCATTGTAAAGGTAGCAGACACTAAAAGCAATAAAATTATATCTTATCTTCGCGATTTCGGTTTAACCGGAGCAAAGCCAAAAATTTCTGAAACAGAGATGATTAATTGTAAAAAAATAGATTTACCCACCTTGCCCAGATAAACTAAAAGATTTTTTATTTGATTTTTCGCTAAAAAAGCATAATTTTGAAGCTCGTTATGGTGTGGGGGTTGACCCTGTTAGAGAATTTTCTAACGGGGTTGACATTGAAAATAGTTCTGTTAAAATTACTAATGAAGCCTTTTAAGAGGCTTTTTTGTTAACATCTTATTCTAAACTACCATTTTTACTTGGAAAACACAACTGAATAAAGGGATAAAGAGCATAAAGAGCATAAAAAACTGGCAGAGAATGTTAGAAAAGAAACAATTCCCAATATCTCCGGTTTTATTTAAAGTAATAATTGGCTCGTTTTTGCTTTCTTTGCTTTTTGGTAATTCTTATCTTTCGCCTGCAATAATGCTTGTTCAAAAAGAAGGGGAAGAGTTTTTGATAAAAGAAGTAGGCGGTCCGGTAAACTTAGATGACGGCTTTTTTACTAAAACGGCTTATGCTTATGATGAGCATTTGAGCGTAGATGGCAGTCAAATTATTGAAGGTGATTTTGAAGAGAATAATTCAGAGATTCAGAATTATTTAATTATTATAAATGACGATAGTTTTTTGGGGATTAATTCTCCGGTAAAGTTCTTATTACCTGATTCACAACGCTATGCAATCATCACTTATATGGTGCAAGAAGGGGATACCCCGGGTAAAATAGCGGCGGACTTCGGCATTAATTTAAATACTATTTTATGGGCTAATGATTTAAAATCCAATTCTATTATCAGGCCGGGCCAGGAGCTTATTATTCTTCCAATTTCAGGAATAAGGCATATGGTTGCTAAAGGGGAGACTTTGCTTTCTATAGCTAAAAAATATAAAGCTTCAACTGACGAGATATTCAGTTTTAATAATTTAAAAGATGAAGGTTCTATCCAGATAGGTCAGGAACTTATTATTCCAAACGGCCAGATTTCTTCAGTTACTTCTCTATCATTAACTGCCGGGCTTAAACCAATGACTATTGATATTTCTAGTTGGCCTGATTTAAAAGGATTTTTTGCGCTTCCTGTTTCTGGCGGTGGTAATAAAGGTGTTTTCCATTATTATAATGCCGTGGATATAATAAATTCTTGCGGCAGTCCTGTTTACGCTGCTGCTGATGGAATTGTAGTGGAAGCTAAAGGAACTGGGGCGTACAATTATGGCTATGGTAATTTAGTCAAAATTCAACATTATAATGGCACCACGACTCTTTATGCTCATTTGAATGAACTGTCAATAAAAGAAGATGATCACGTTTCTCAAGGAGATTTAATTGGGAGAATGGGAAAGTCAGGGAATGCCAATGGTTGTCATCTACATTTTGAAGTGGGTGGTGCGCAGAATCCTTTTGTCAGGAAAACATAGCTAATGCTCGTTCCAGGAAAACTCAGTTTTATACTGCAGAGCTTCAGCCACATGATTATAGTTAATTGTTTCTTCGTTTTCTAAATCAGCTATTGTTCGGCTGATTTTTAATACTCTATGATAAGAGCGGGGAGATAAAGAATATCTATCCATCGCTTTTTTTAACAAATTCTCCGCTTGTTTTTCTATCTGGCAAAATTGATTAATATCTTCCATATCCATTTCTCCATTAGTGAATATGGGAGGATATTTTTTATTTTTTTTGATAAATCTCTGTTTTTGTATTTGCCGGGCAAAAACCACTTCTTTCTTTATTGCTTCCGAAGTTTCCACAGAAGTTCGGTTACTTATTTCTTGAAAAGACAAACGGGGAACTTCAATAATAATATCAATCCTGTCTAAAAGAGGCCCAGATATTTTTTTCCGATATCTGATTATATCCCCGGGACTGCAGGCGCATTCTTTTTTCGGATCGCCAAGGTAACCGCAGGGGCATGGGTTCATGGCAGCGATTAATATGAATTTAGCCGGGAAAGTAATTCTGCCCTGAGTGCGGGAAATACAAATTTTTCCTTCTTCCAACGGCTGTCGGAGACTTTCCAGCGCATCCCTTTTAAATTCCGGCAACTCATCCAAAAAGAGAACTCCTTGGTGCGCCAAAGTTATTTCTCCGGGCTTAGGCCAGGTCCCTCCACCAATTAAAGCCGCTGTTGAGGCAGTATGATGAGGGGTTCGAAAGGGGCATTGTTTAATTAATGGCTGGGAAGCTGGAAGCAATCCGCTGATACTGTGGATTTTGGTTACTTCAAAACATTGTTCTTTGTTCATTGCTGGAAGAATGGAAAGAAAAGCTTTGGCTAACAAAGTTTTCCCCGAACCCGGCGGTCCGACCATCAAAATATTGTGGTTGCCGCTGGCAGCAATAACAAGCGCTCTCTTTGCTCTTCCCTGCCCTTTTATTTGAGAAAAATCCAACCCTTTATTAAAATTATAAGAACCTGCCGACATTGAGTCGGCAGAACCTTGTTTCTCGTTTTGCTCGGAATAAGAAAAATCTTCAGAAACTTTGTAAGGGGAAAGATTAATTTTATTTTCTAAAAAAGAAATAAGCTCCCTGAGGTTTTTTATCCCCATCACCTTAAGATTTTTTGTAGCCATAGCCGCTTCAGCAGCATTTTGAAGAGGAACAAAGATATATTCATAACCGTTTTTTTCCGCCCACATAGCAATAGCCAAAATTCCATGAACCGGTCTTACTAAACCTCCTAATGTTAGTTCTCCGACAAAGATTTTTTTCTCCGAAGAAAAAGGGAGCATTTGTTCAGAAGCCAAAAGATAACCTAAAGCAATTGCCAAATCATAATAAGAGCCGTATTTTTTAATGTCAGCCGGAGCTAAATTAATAGTGATTTTTTTATTGGCTCTTAAAGGAGATTTGGCTCCGGTATTTTTTATCGCCGCTGACACTCTTTGTTTGGCTTCTTTAATAGAAATATCCGGAAGACCAACTATATTAAAAGAATGAAGCCCATTAGCGACATCAACTTCCACTTCAATAAGTATTGCTTCTAAGCCAAAAATAGCGGCGGAGTAAATTTTAGATAGCATGATTTATGTACCCGCCGCTTTTTGAGATATTTAAATTTGTTTTTTATTACTGCAAGATAAACAAGTTTTAGCTGCTGGATTAGCCCTTAAGCGATTTAATTCAATCTTTTTTTTACAGACCTCACAAAGGCCATAATTATCTTCTTTTATTTTTTCCAAAGATTCATTTACTTCTTTGAGACGCAACTCCAAAGCATGCTCTATGGCTAATAAATTTTCATAGGTTTCCACTTCTTTGGCGCTTTCGTCAGGTGAAGACGAACGATCCCCTAAATCCGGGAATCTGGTATCATAATCATCAGGGATTTTTTTATCTTTATCAGCAAATTGCAATAAGTCCTTTTCTAAAAGGACTTTTTCTTGCTCTAATTTCTTTTTAAGTTCAGAAATAATCTTTTTGTCCATGGCTTTATCATAAACATTTTATCATAAAGCCAGGATTTTTAAAAGTCAACCCCGTTAGAGATTTAAGTTAGTTTATCTATTTTGAATGACCAGAGCCGAGAGGCGGCTTCGCCTTATCATCTCTCTATTAGCGAGAGGTCTGGTTGAATCTCTAACGGGGTCAATTGACCTTAAAGAAAAATATTGCTATTATGAAAAAACAAGTGGGCATCATATAATGGTTACAAATCTTTAGTTATCCACAAAACGGTTGTTTTATAAATTGAACTCTTGTGTTATTATAAATATATAATCACCAGTGTTCGATTTATGAGAGACGATAAACATCTTGCAATAAAATTACGGAAACAGGGGAGAAGCTATAATAAAATAAGTGGAGAATTAAAAATATCAAAAAGTACTTTATCTAATTGGTTTTCTGATATTGAATGGTCAAAAGATATTAAAAAAGAACTTTTAAGAAAAGCAAACTATATCGCGCGCAAAAATTTGCAACGTTATAATAGAAAACGCAAAGAAAAATGGGAACAATGGAGAAGAGAGGCGCGTCAAGAAGCTAAGAGAGAGTTTCCGAAATTAACGAAAAATCCCCTGTTTATTGCTGGTTTGATGATTTATTGGGGAGAAGGAGATAGTAAAATAAAAAATCCTATTAGATTGTCTAATACAGATCCAAGAATGATAGCTTTGTATACTAAATTTTTAACCAAATGCTTAAATATTCCAAAAGGAAATTTACGTCCTACTGTCATTTTATATCCAGATTTATCCGAAAGAAAATGTATTAATTTTTGGGCAACAACAATAGGAATACCAAAATCGCAATTTTACAAAACTCAATTTATAAAAGGCAAACATCCAACAAAGAGGTTGTCTAATGGAATCTGTATGATAGCATGTAGCAATAGACAAATAAAAGAAAAAATATTAGTTTGGATTGATTTATTAAGCAAAAGCTTATAAAATTTTGATATTGCGGGGTTAGTATAGTGGTAATATACGACATTGCCAATGTCGAGATGCGAGTTCGATTCTCGTACCCCGCTCCAATATAATAAGAGCAAATCGTTCTAAAAATCCGCCAGAAGGCGGATTTTTAGATTTCTATTAATTTCATTTACTTTTTTATTTCTTCCACTATTTTCTTTGCTTCCTCTGCCATAATGTCTTGTAGATTTCCTATGTAATCTTGCAAGAAATTATTTTTTTCCTCGTCGTTGTCAGAATTGAATATCTTTGCCATCATTGCCTTTTTCTCGTCACCTAAGTTTTTATAAGCCCGCATTAGCGAGCGTTCTAAAATAGTATCATATAGCTCGGAAACCGTATCTCTAATTTCTGGGGGAAAACTATTTAAAAAGTTTTGCTGCATTTTATATATTATTTAGAATTTAAACAGTTCGACCTTTACCCTGTTAAATAATTTCGCAGTGGGCGAAATTCCTGCTTTGCAGGATTTAACAGGGTTAATTATTTTTTATCCAATTTCTTTTTTTTACCTCCAGCCAAACCAGTAAAATAATCTACTCCCAATACCACTACTAGCAAAGCAAGAGATAGGAGGGATGAAATTATCCACCCAGTTATTCCGAGTGCTGTTCCCCATCCAGATTCTTTTTTCTTAATATGTTCTTTTGCTTTAGCAACAGCTTCTGGAATTTCTCCTTTCTCTTTTGTTACTTTTTCTATTGTTTTTCTAAACGCTTGAAATTCTTTTGTGTTTATGAGTTTTTGAACTTTTTCCTTTGTCTTTGGATCCTCAAAAAGCTTAACCAATTCAGGCAGAACCTTAGATACTGCTTCTTTGTCAAGCCCAAATTTTTCTAATAATTCTGTAGTTATTTTATCTGGTGGCAGTTTGTCGCGTTTCATATCTTCCTTTAGATTCTGCAAAGATTGTTTCTTTTTTTCAATTGATTCTTTCTCTATATCTGCCATTCTTGCGATAGTTTCTGACTTAATATTTGGGTTTTTAATTTCTTTAACAATAACATCAATATTATTCTTATAGGGTATATTTTCGGAAGCTAAGATTTGGGCTATTTCCTTTAAAATTTCATCCTTTGAATAAAAAATATTTTTTTCTTTTGATTGTTTATTAACAAAATTTTTTATTATTTTTAGTTTTTCTTTATCTTCAAGCTCCCACTCTTTATAGTTTAAGGCCATAGTTAAGCCAACTTTGTCAACTGTTTGCGTCTTTTTTAAATTATAAAAGAATACTTTCTTTGGTTTTAATCTATCAAGTTCTGAGAAAATATTTTGAATACCTTTATAATCATCTAAATATGCCAAATCTTGCCAGCTCTCAATCAATTGAAAATATCTTTTTGTTTTTCCTTTCGACATGCTTTGTATCTTTTTCAGTTCATCATAAAAGTTTGCTGTAATTTCTTTTTCTAAATTTTCTTTTTCCTTTTCTTTCTCTCCCTTTTTCTCTTTTGGTCCTTCTTCCTTGCCCTCCATAGCTTTCCCGGCCTTCGCAGCCGAAGCGGCTGCTTCGGCGGAGTAGGCAGCGGCGGAGGGTTTTTTATTTTCCTCAGGTTTTTTTTCTTCAGGTTCTTTAGCTTGTCTGCCTAATTCAGCATATTCCATTTCTAATTTTTCCTTCCTTTTTATGTCGTCAGAATTAATATATTCTTTACTATCTAATTCTTTCAATTCTTCTTCCAATGATCTCAGTTTTTTATCAGTTTCTTCCTCTTCTATATTTTTATCCTCTTTATCTTCTGTTGACTCAGCATCTTCCTCTTCAGTACGTTTCCTCCAGATACCATTTTCAAGAACCCAGCCAGGATAAGGGGGTTGTTCTTTAGATGGTTCTGTTGGGTTATTTGGTATTTGTTCAAATCTCATAATATTATTTTTTGGTTTTTATAATTTCGTCAACAATTCCGTATTTTTTTGCTTCATCAGGGGTAAGCCAAAAATCTCTATCAGTATCTTCTGCTATTTTTGTGATAGGTTGGCCAGTGTGTTTGGCTAAGAGCTGATTTAATTGCTTTTTCACGCGAAGAATCTGCCTGGCGGCAATTTCTATTTCTGTAGCCTGACCACCTGCTTCTCCCATTACTTGGTGGAGAAGAATTTCCGCATTAGGCAGAGCAAAACGTTTGCCACTTTTACCAGCAGCCAAAAGCACCGCCGCTCCAGAAGCAGCCATTCCTAAACAAAGAGTGGAGACACCGCATTTGACATATTGCATCGTGTCATAAATTGCCAAGGTGGCAGTGACTGAGCCTCCAGGAGAATTGATATAAAGAAGAATGTCTTTTTTGGGGTCCTCGTGCTCTAAAAATAACAACTGGGCAATAATTGTATTCGCCAGAGCGTCATCAATAGGCCCTCCTAAAAACACGATTCTTTCTTTCAGGAGACGGGAATATATATCATAAACTCTTTCTCCGATATTGGTTTTTTCAATGACAGTAGGAATCAGGACCATGTTATTTGATTTTTGAATAGGTGAATCTTTCATAATTTTTATTATGAGGCGTTTTTTTATTTTGTCAACCCCGTTAGAGATACGGTGAGTTTCTCTATTTTTAGTAACCATAGCTGAAAGGCGGCTTCGCCCCATAGCTTTCATATTATTGAGGAACTGGGATGAATTTCTAAAGGGGTCAACTTTTCATAAAAATTTAGCGTTTTTCTTTTGCCATTTTTGAATATTTTGTTGAATTTTTATGAGGTCTCTTAAAGTTGGCCATATCCTTTTTATAATTCCTCTATGGCTAGTGCGATTGATATCGATTGGTATTTCTTTAATTTTTAGACCATTATACTGAGCTAATAAGAGGAGTTCGGTATCAAAAAGCTCACTCTCAGTAAGACATTTTGGAATAAGCGGAGTAATAGAATTTTTTCTAAATATTTTCATTCCATGGGTATCAGTTCCCTGGTATCTGAAAAAGATTCGGAGAAAAGAATTAAATGATTTTTTGATGATTCTTCTTAAGAGGGGTCTTTTGTCTTGTGATTTCCGAAGATTTTTAGATCCGACTAGGATATCAACAGGCTGATCACCTAATATTTTCAGAGCCTGCTTAATAAATTGTATATTATGAAAATGAATATTTAAAATCGCCAAATATTTTCCTTCTCCCAAAAGAAGACCTTTTTTGAGAGATTTGCCATAGCTTGGTTTGTCAAGATGGACAATTTTAATATAAGGAATTTCTCGGCTTAATTTATAAGCGAGGAATAGGGTATTATCAGTACTGCCGTTTTCTACGATGGTTAACTCCAACTTAGTTAGCCAATTAGATAATTTTTCCTTTAAACTTTGGTCAATGGCATAAATTTCTTGCTCTATTATTTTGGCTTCATTATAAACAGGCAAGATAAATGATAATTCTGGAGCATTGATGGTTCGACTTCGCTCACCATGGCTTCGACTGAGCTCAGCCGAATGTCCAATCCTGAGCGTAGCCGAAGGATTGATTTTTTTTGCTTCATCCATATTTTTAAGATATAATATCAGAAATTTGTTTAATTGTGTAATTTTTATTATTTAATATATACTGAAATATATATTAAAATTAAAATAAGTATATTTTAATTATGAATCATAAACGATTTCATGTCATTATAACTTCTATTATCATTTTATTGGTGTACGGGTTTTTGGTCTTTTATATTCCATGGGAACTAATACTTGCCGATACAACAGTAGCGGGCGGCGATATGGGCACCCATAGTTATAATGCGTATTATGCTTATGAAATTTTTCCAAAACTAAAATGGTGGTCTCCTGATTGGTCTGCCGGTTTTCCGTTTTTATACTTTTATCCGCCACTTTTATACTATCTTACTGCTATTTTTGCTCATTTTTTCCCACTCAATATAGTTTTCAAATTAGTTACTTTAATCGGCACATTTTGTTTACCCCTCGCTTTATTTATTTGTTTAAAACTTTTGGATTTTAAGTTTCCTATTCCTCAGTTGGGGATGCTTTTTAGTTTGAGTTATTTGTTTCTGGAAAAATTTTCTATTTACGGCGGAAATATTCCAAGCACTTTATCAGGAGAATTTTCTTATTCATTGTGTTTTGCCCTTCTTTTTGTTTTTATTGGATTAATTTGGCGCACCTTAGAGCATAAAAGCGAAAAAAAATGGTTTTACTACGCTCTTGTTATCCTTGGTTTTATGGCGGTGATTCACCCTTTTCCTATCGCAGTGGCTGTTATTTCTATTGGTTTATTGTTTTTATATAGATGGCTTGTGGAGAAAAAGTCTTTTTCGGAAATTTTTGTTTTAGCTAAAATAGGTTTTGGTGCTTTTTGTCTTACTGCTTTCTGGACTTTGCCATTTTTAATGCTTTTACCTTATACCGCTAAAATGAGTTGGTATCGGACTATCAAAATAGAAGATATTTTTCCAAAAACTCTTTTACCTTTTTTGTTTTTAGCTATTATTGGAATTTTATTTATTTTTAAAGATAAGAAAAGAAAAAGATTAATCCCCTTGATATGTTTGGCAATAGGGAGCATATTTTTTTATTTTATTTTAGACCATTCCAGTATTTTCAATGCGCGATTTTTACCTCCCTTTATAGTGAGTTATCTTTTATTTGCCGCTTATAGTCTGGGTTATTTATTAAATTTTGTTTGCTCCTACTTAAAACCTAAATATATACAAAGCTGGGTATTAATGGCAAGTATATTCTTGATAAGTTTTTATTTAGTTTTTTCATATTTGCCAAAAACAATTACTTATATTCCTTTTTGGATGAAATGGAATTATGAAGGATTTGAAATGAAAAATACTTGGCCAGAAATTGCTCCTTTATTTCAGTTTTTAAAATCATTACCTCAAGGTCGGGTGATGGTAGAATATCGGCCAGAATATGATAAATTTGGCACCCCGCGCATTTTTGAGAATACTCCGATTTTTGCCAACCAACCAACTTTTGAGGGTTTATTAACCGAATCAGCAATAAGCAATTATTTTCATTTTATTAATCAAACTGAAACTACGAAAAAACCAAGCGCGGCAATTGCTGGTTTTGAATACCCTTCCTTTAATTTTGAAAATGGGGTTAAACATCTTCAACTTTTTGGGGCTAAATATTTTGTGGCTTATACTCCAGAGATAAAAGAATTGGCAAATAAATATTTAAAGAAGTTAGCTGATAAAGGTGAATTCTCGGTTTATTCTGTATCAGATTCAAGTTTAGTTGTCCCTTTAAATCAAATAGAATTGGAACCAAAAGTTAAAAAGTGGATAAATCAGTCTATTGAATGGTATAAAAAGATGGATTTTTCAAAACCGATAGTTTTCTATAAAAATAAAAAAGAGTTTAGGGGATTAGAAGAAATCGCAAAAAACACTTTTTTGGAAAAGTGCCCATCAGTAGAGATTACAAAAATTACCAATGATTCTTTATCTTTTAATACCCAATGTTTAAATCAGCCTCATTTAATAAAAATTTCTTATTTTCCTGGTTGGCAGGTAAAAGGAGCAGCGGGTCCTTATTTAATTAGTCCTTCTTTTATGATGGTAATTCCTTTTCAAAACGAAATAAGTCTGCGGTATTTTTATAATACTTGGGATATATTAGGGCTTGTAATAACCGTTATCAGTTTAATTGTGCTTACGTTGATAATTTTATGATTCTTGCCCTTCTAATATCTGAAAAACTTTTTCATTGCGCACTATTCCTAAGGCAAATTCTTTTAAATCCTCGGGATTGATTTTTTCTTTAATTTCTTGTTCGGGAATTTGCCGTACAATATCGTTAATTTTATCCTTTATCTCGTTTTCAGAAACTTCTATTTTTTCTAAAATACCGATTTCTCTCAAAATCAAACCTGAAAGCACTCTTTTGTTTGCCAACTCCTGAAAGTCTTTTCTCAATTCTTCCTCAGTTTTTTTAATTTGTTCAAGGTATTTTTCAAAAGTTAGCTGAATTTTTTCAAGATGAATTTTTAATTCTTCCAGCATTTTTTCAACTTCAGCTTGGACAAGCATTTCAGGAATATCTGCTTTGGTACTGGCTATTATTTTGTCTAAAATTGCCAATCGCCATCTTTCCTTTTCTTTCTCCTTTTTTTCCATTTTAAGGCCTTTTACGATATTCTTTTTTAATTCTTCTAAATTTTCAAATTTTCCCAATTTTTTTGCAAATTCATCATCCAAAGAAGGCAATATTTTCTTTTTTATTTCTTTGAGAGTGATTTTAACAGCGAGTTTTTTACCCTGCAGATCTTCTTGCGGCCAGGAATCAGGAACATTTAAATTAAAAAATTTATTTTCTCCGTTTTTCATTCCTATTAAATTTTCTTCAAACCCAGGAATAAAATGCCCCTTTCCCAAAACAAAAGAATAATTTTTATCCTCGCCGTTTTTTATTAAACTTTTATTTTCTTTGATTTCATAATCAATGGTGACGATATCTCCTTCTTTGGCAGGACGATTAGTTTTTTCCAGAGCAGAACGTGAATTTTGCAACCATAATAGAGCCTCTTCAACTTCTTTTTTTTCTATTGAAACTTCCTTTTTTTCTTTTTTCATATCCTGGGCAATTTTTTTATAATCAGGCAAACTTAAACCAGGGAGAATCGATACTTCTGCCTTAAATTCCACTTCCTGGTTCGGAATTATTTTAGTGATGTCAATATTTGGATATCCGATAGCTTGAATTTTTTCCTTTTTAACAATTTGGGGATAAAGTTTTTCAATGGCTAAAACCGCCGCTTTTTCGTAAATTTTTAAAGGGGAAAGATTATTTTCCACAATTGCTAAAGGAGCTTTGCCCAGTCGGTACCCATTAATTTTAAGGTTTTTATTTAATTCTTTTAAAGCAATTTCTTTAAACGGAAGAATATCCTTTTGGTCAAGGCAAATAATGATCTCTACTTTTGATTTTGGAAGAGAATTAATTTTTATTTCCATATTTTAATTCGTCACTAATTTTTTGATTTTTTTAGGTTCCTTTTCTTTTTTAGTCTCCTTTTTAGGCTCCTTTTCTATTTTCTTTGGTTCCTCCTCTTTTTCTTCCGCCTTCCCGCCTTCTATAGTTTCTTCCGGCGCAAGCGCAGAGCGAATGTCAATTTTCCAACCAGTAAGTTTTGCCGCTAAACGAACATTTTGGCCATTTTTACCAATGGCTAAAGAAATTTGGTCATGGGGGACAAATACCTTCACCTCTCTTTTTTCTGAAATAATTTCAGCTTCTTTAACTCTGGCTGGTCCCAAAGCAGAAGAAACATACTTAGTCGGCTCTTCAGAATAAGGAATAATATCTATTTTTTCACCGTTTAATTCGTCTATAATTGTTGTTACTCGAGTTCCTTTTTGTCCAACGCAGGCTCCTACCGGGTCAACGTTTTCATCTTTGGAATCCACTGCTATTTTTGTTCGGTTTCCTGGTTCCCGAGCAATAGATTTTATTTCTACGACACCCTCAGCTATCTCAGGAACTTCCATTTCAAAAAGACGAGAGACAAATTTTGGGTGAGCGCGAGAGAGTAAAATTATTGGTCCTCTCCCTCTTTCTTCTAAACGAAGAATGTAGAACTTCTTTCTGTCTCCTGTTTGATAATGTTCTCGCGGGATTCCTTCGTTTGCATAAAGGACGCCAAAAGTTTTTCCTAAATCAACATAAATATTTTTTCTTTCTATTCTCTGAATAATTCCGCTTACGATTTTTCCTTCTTTTTCCTTAAATTCTGAAAGAATAGTTTCCTTTTCCAGTTCTTTGAGTTTTTGTAGAATCACTTGTTTGGCAGTTTGGGCGGCTATTCTGCTGAAATCTTTTTTTACTTCTAAAGGAAAGGTTATTTCTTCATCAATTTTGGCATCTGGTTTTATTTTTCTTGCTTCCTCTAAAAGAATATGCTTTTCAGGATTAAATTTGATTTTTCGGATTTTTTCTTCATCGCTTTCATCCTCCTCTTTCTCTTCGTTTGATTTATTTTTTTGAACTTTATCAATCTGCTCTTTCTCTATTTGTTCTTCATCGGCAAGAATAGAAGATTTATCAACCACAGTCTTTACTTGCCAGAATTTAATTTTTCCGTTTTCAGAATTAATTTCAGCTCGAATGACTTGCATTTTATTTCCGTATTCTTTTTTATAGGCAGCGGCAAAAGCAACCTCTAAAGCTTCAAAAATTTTTTGTTCTGACAAACCTTTTTCCTCAGCAATCTGACGGATTAATGGTTTTAAAGTTTTTAAATCTAACATATTTTTAGATTAGTTAATGTTAATTAATTTTACCCCCACACCAAACGAACTTATGATGCCAGATTCTTCATATTGATATTTGTTTATATTATCAAAATACTCAAAATCACTAAATCTTATTTAACTTTATTATTCTAATATCTGGCATCTTGTTTAGTGGTATAACCTATATAATAAATATATACAAAGATTAGCAGTAATAATAAATTTATATGATTTTGAAGTTCGTTATGGTGTGGGGGTTTATTAAGAGAGATCGCCTTTGGGCGACCTCTCCGCAATGCTTTAATTAGTTTAACTTGTTTTTTTTGAAAAGTCAACCCCGTTAGAGAATTCTCTAACGGGCGGAAACCCCGCTCTGTCTTTAAACAGATAAGGGGGTTGACTCCTTCTCCACTGAGATTTGTAATCTTGAAAGAAAAAGACTAAAATAAAAAGATGAAAACAGGAAAAACAGGAGATTTTGGAGAAAATAAAGCAATTATTTATCTTCAAAAGGAGCATTATCAAATTATAGAAAGAAATTTTAGAAAGAAATGGGGTGAAATTGATATTGTCGCAAAAGATAAAAAAACAAAAGAAATAGTTTTTATAGAAGTAAAAACAAGGCAATTAAATTATAGTAATAGCTTGAGCCCAGAAGAAGCGCTAACTTCAAAAAAAGTCCATCGCTTGAAACAAGCCTTTTTAAGTTATTTAAACCAATATAATTTAGAAGATAAACCTTGGCGCTTTGATTTTATTGCAATAGAAATAGACAATTTTAGCCATAAACCAGATATCCGGCATTATAAAGATATATTTTTAGAATTTTAGATAAATTATTACTTTGTGACACGCCAAACATTGTGCAAAACAAAGCGTGAAACGATATTAACAAAGCCATTTCGTAATTTCAGGTCGGGAATTTGGCTTAACCATGGCTAAACCAGGCAATTTAAGCTGGTTTTGGCTTGATAGAGCCAAGAAAAGATATAAAATAAAAAATAATAATGTTCACTTTGTTTCACGTGAAACAAAGTGAATAAAAATGTTTCACGTGAAACATTGTGCGAAACAAAGCGTGAAACATTTTATTTTAAATAAATTCTTGGCAAAAGAGGATTAATCCTGGTGATTATTTCATCATTAATTGTATTTTGCCACTTGGCTAAATCTTCAGCAGTGATTTGTTGATTTGTGCTTTTACCAATAAGAATCACCTTATCTCCAACTTTAACTTTCTTAATTCCAGTTACATCTACCATTGATAAGTTCATGCAAATCCTGCCTCTAATAGGGCATTTTTGATCATAAATAATAACTTCGCCTTGATTAGATAGTTTTCTATCATAACCATCCCAATAACCCACAGGAATAATTGCTAATTTTGTTCTTTTTTTAGTAGTATAAGTGCCGCCATAACCAATTTTAGTATTAGAAGGCACTTCTTTTACTTGAATAATAGTAGTATACCAAGATAAGGCCGGTTTGAGCGCAATTCTATTTTTTATTTGAGAAGCGTCATATAAGCCATATAAACTTAGACCTAATCTAATAGCATTAAATCTCGATTCAGGATATAAAACAGTACTCGCAGAACAAGCCATGTGCTTTAAGGGAATTTTAATACCAGCTTTATCAAGAATATGAATAACTTGTTCAAAACGTTTTAATTGATAATGAGTATACTTTGGATCTTCTTCACTGGAGGCAAAATGACTCCAAATTCCCTCAAGTTCTAAAAAAGGATAATTTCGCATTTTTTTCACAAAGCCCAAGACTTCTTTAGGCATCACGCCAGTTCTTGAGGCGCCAGTATCTACTTCTAAATGAACCTTAATTTTCTTTTTGTTTTTCTTGCCTAAATGATTGAGAATTTCTGCCTGTTTTAAATCATAAAGAGGGAAGATAACATTGTTTTTAACAGCTCCTTGGAGTTTGTTTTTATCTGAATCATAAAAACTCAAAATCATTATTGGTTTTCTAATTCTGTTTTTGATTAAGGCTAAAGCTTCATCTAAATTAACAACGCAAATTCTGTCAACATTTTTATTTTGAGCACAGATTCTTGCCATTTCTAAAAAACCATGGCCATAGGCGTTGGCTTTAATGACCGGCATTAAAAGATTATTTGGCCCAATTAATTTTCGAAATTGCTGGAGATTATATTGAATAGCCTGAGAATCTATTTCTAACCAGGTAAGAAATTTTTGAGTCATTTTATTAAAATGAATAGTGGAGACGCGGGGAATTGAACCCGGACCTCAGCAACTTGCCCCGCCACTTGTATGTTTGTGGACTCACCGAGAATCGAACTCGCCTCTCCGCAACTTGCCCCATTAGACATTTTGGTGGACCTAGGGAGAATCGAACTCCCGTCTCCACAATGCGAATGTGGTGTCGTACCACTGGACCATAGGCCCCTTTGGCGCTATGTCTAACGGGGTAAAAATGCGGTGTATTACCACTATACTATGAGCCCAATTTTGGTGTGGGGGGTGAATTAGAAGATTTTAGATAGGATAACAAAATTTTCAAATTAGCACAAATTTTTAAGAAATAAAAAAAGAGGTTTTTACCCCTCTTTTATTTAGTCGGGGACCGCGGACTCGAACCGCGAATCACTCGCTCCCAAAGCGAGCATGTTAACCATTACACCAGTCCCCGGTATATTTTTATGTCTCCCTGGCAGGACTCGAACCTGCAACCTACTCCTTAGAAGGGAATTGCTCTATCCGGTTGAGCTACAGGGAGATTATTGATTTTTATTTTAGCATATATTAGCTTGAAAGAAAAGATTTTTTGGTTTATAATAAATTTGAAATGATGGTGGCTATAGTGTAATGGTTAGCACGGTAGTCTGTGGAACTGCCAGAGAGGGTTCAAATCCCTCTAGCCACCCCAATAAATATTATGAAAATTAAAACCGTCCTGAATATATCAGGACGGTTTTAATATCTACGGCAAGCGCTTTTATTCAATTTCGGTTCTGGCGAATCATTTTGCGACGGAGATAAGCCAGAGAGAAATCACGGGCTTTGCTTTCTATCGCAACAAAAGCCAATTTGCCTTTTGGATTAAACTTCAGATAATACCAAATCATTATTGAGGAGATTAAACTGACAATGATGGATATCAATAAAGAATCTTTAGCTCCGGTCTTTATGGTGGCGGCTCCAGCTACTAATCCATAAGTGATAGAAGCGCTGTCTGTTATTTTGCTTTCGTTATCCGCTGTTACCTCAGCAGTATTAGTATAGGTTAAGTAGATTTCAGGAGAAATACTGAGGGCCTGAAACACTATAGTTTTGGTAGTGCCTTTATAAATAGTTCCCAGTGATAATCCAGTGGTAGTAATGGTATCAGGTTGGATGATGTTATTTATTTGTGTAGTGCCAGGTATATAACTAAGAACTGAAGGCAAAATATCTTTTACGACAACATTATAAAGATCTTTATTATTGCCAGCGGTTACAGTAAGATGAAATTCAATTACATCGCCTTGAGTAACACGGATGACTTTGGCATAAACTCTTTCTCCGGCCGAAAGATTTCTTCCTAATTTAGTTAAACTTAGATTTGTGCCTGTTGAGGTAACATAAATAGTTACAGAACGGGAAATTTGTCCTCCATCGCCATGACAGGTTAAGGAATAAGTCGTGTCATAATTAGGGGAAACAGATTCATATCCGTTAGTGGATTTATTGCCTGTCCATCCAGTAGAAGCTACACAGTAATTAGCATTAGTGGAAGTCCAGCGGAGATAGGTTGATTCACCTTGGTTAATAGTGTATTTATCTGCCCAAAGGTCAAGTGTTGGGGCATTTGTGTACGGCTCATCTATATGCACTCTACAAGAAGTGCTTGCGCTTCTATTTTGTGAATCATGGACAGTCAAATAAGCTTTGTAATTACCATCAGAACTAAAACTTTCTTGGCTATATGAATTATTGCCATAAGCTGCTCCAGACCAATAATATGAATAATTTCCTGAACCCCCGGAAACATTGCTGTAGAAAGTTACCGTTTGGTTAATCTGCGCTGGATTAGGAGAGGCATAACAGGAAACAGAAAGAGTGTCATTATAAGAATCTTGAATAATCAAACTATATGTAGTTGTTCTTATAATTCCACCTCCTGTAGCAGTGACAGTAATTTGAAATGTTCCTACTGAAGCAGAAGAATTAATAGTTAATGTATTGCTTTTAGAACAAGTGGGATAGCAAGAATAAAGAGAATAAGCGCTTACTCCATAAGGCAAGCCAGATTGGGAAAAACTAACAGATTGAGCAGTCCCACTATTTAAATTAGCAGTGATAGTATTAGAACCAGAAATACTGTCATAAGATGGCTTAGTAACTATTATATTTCCACTATTAGTAAGAGAGAAGTCAAAATTTTCTGGAGGTGCCTGGCAATTTGTTTGGCAATCATTTAAAGTGGCGTAAGCCCCATTGGTAGCTACATAACATTGATAAGTAGAAGGGTTGCAAGAATATCTTGGTGGCGCAATGCAGTTATTCTGGCAAGTGCTTAAAGATGTATATTCTCCATTAGAAGCTGCAACGCATTGATATGAAGAATTGCAAGTATATCGAGTTAAAGGAGGCTGGCAATTTGTTTGGCAATCATTTAAAGTGGCGTAAGCCCCATTGGTAGCTACATAACATTGATAAGTAGAAGGGTTGCAAGAATATCTTGGTGGCGCAATGCAGTTATTCTGGCAAGTGCTTAAAGATGTATATTCTCCATTAGAAGCTACTACGCATTGATAATTAGCATTGCAAGTGTATTTAGTACAGGAAGTATCATGGCAAAGAGGGTGAGTAGTGGTGGTTGTGCAGGAAGGATCATGGCAGAGTGGATGAGTAGTAGTTGTGGTTGGCCCCGTAACAATTATAGAAGCACCTACGAGAGCAGGACTCATTAGTCCAAACAATAAAAATCCTCCCAAAATTAGGCTTGGAAATATGTATTTTTTTGTCCTTATATGATTAGATAATTTTATCATAATACTTTTTTATATTAGAATATTTATAATACTATCACACAAGAGAATACTTGTCAAGCGTAGGATTTATCTTGTTATTTTAAACTCCTATTGACAAATTATAAAAATGGAGTTATAATTTAATTAATATTTGATTAGCATTATTGATATCAGTGATATTGATATCAATATAATTGAAAAATTAATAAGTTTAATAAGTTTTAAATAAGAAAGGAAAGGAAGAAAATGAAAACGAGAAGATTGTTAATTTTAGGAGTTGTAGTGCTAAGCATTGTACTCGGATTAGTATTTGGAATTTGGTTTTGTGACAAGGAGCACGAAAAAGTATATAAGGTTTACGAATTTTCTTTAGAAAAATAAAAAAAAGAAAAAAAGAAAAAAAGAAAAGGAGGATTTAGAAATGAAGAAGATTGGATTGATTTTGGTGATTTTGATTGTTTTGATAGGGATTATTGTTTTGACCGGATGTTCTATTATATTTACCGCGCCAGATTGTTGCACTCCACCTATTACCCCGCCCACACAGAATTGTTATTTAACAGTTACTGCCGGGGACTATGTATGGGGAACAATCTATGTAGACGACCAGTCTACTGGTCAATACATAGATTTCGAGGGGCAGTTAACTACGACGGTTGTGGTACCATGCAACATATGGGTCGCTATCTATATAGTGGATCCGTATGGTTGTCAAAGTCATACGGAATATATTTATATACATCCTGGTAATAATTATTTGTACTTTGCCTATTGGACCGAGGACTATAATCCTTGGTGGAAAATGAAAAATGAGAATGATTGTCATTGTCATTACGAGAGTTAAAAACGAAAAATAAAATATCAACCCACTCAGCCGATGAGTGGGTTTTCTTTTTATATTATAAAATACTATTTTTGTTTCGACACAAAGTATGGCTATTTGTCAAGGGAGGATAAATGTGGTATAATAGCTCTATCAAAAATAGAAAATAAGAGATAGAATATTAAAAATAAGATGAAACAAAAATTAATAAAATTTTTGAAAATTGGGAGAAATTGGTTTTTGCCGACTAAAGAAAATAATTTTCAGCCAAGCGTTTTAAGCGACAGGGCAATTTCTATTTTTATACTTTTATTCTTATTAGTAAAAGTTATTTTTAGTTTTAATTTAATTTTAGTAAAACAATCCTCCCTTTGTGCCGATATTAGCGCCCAAAGAATAATAGCTTTAACTAATGAAGTTCGTGAACAATATGGCTTGCCTCTTGTGCAGGAAGATTCTTTGTTAAATGAAGCTGCGCAAGATAAAGCTCAGGATATGTTAAAAAATAAATATTTTAGTCATTATAGCCCTGCCGGAGTTTCTCCTTGGTATTGGATAGATAAATCAGGATACAATTATTATTATGCCGGGGAAAATTTGGCAATGAATTTTTTAGATACTGAAGAAGTAATAAAAGGATGGCTTAATTCCCCTTCCCACCGAGATAATCTCTTAAATAAAGATTATAAAGATATGGGGATAGCTGTTCTTTCTGGAGATTTTAATAATGAAGGAATTAATAGAATTTTAGTAGTGCAGATGTTTGGCGCCAAAGCCAAGCCATCTGTTCCTATAGCTATGGCTCAAGTTCCTCTTGCTGATGAAGCCCCGATTAAAGAAAAAATTCAAGAAGCGATAGTTGTTTCAGAAGAAAAGGATCAAATTTTACCTGAGACAACCGAGACAACTGAGACAACCGAGACAACTGAGACAACTGAGACAACCTCCCAGACAATTATTGGAATTGCAGAAGAACAACCTCAAACGATGATTGAAGCAGAGGGTATAGTTCAGACCAGAATGCAAGTGGAAACAGTCAATAAAGCCATTGCCGGATTTATAATTTTTTGCGGAACATTGGTTTTTGCCGGGATTATTTTGCAACAGCGAAGAATTCCTTTTGGTTTTTCTGAACTTGTTTTAAGAAGCGCCATTATTATTATTTTAGGGACGTCATTTATGGTTTTTCATCTGGAAAATTTGATAGGCCGTTTAATGATTTCTTAAAAATTAATAGGGAACTAAGCAAGTATTTTCCCCTTCACTCCTACGTTCCAGCAGAGACAAACAATACTCACTCACTTTGGAACACCTTCCGGAATCCGCTTCGCCACGTTAGAAGTTTACTTCTAACGTGGCTTCACTCGTTCCGGCTTTCCTTTTCGTTCGTTTCGTTTGTTTGTACCTCTGCTTCCACTAATGTCGTTCAGGAGCAAATACTTACTTAGTCTCTTTCAATCTTTATTACTAATTATTTGTTGTTATTATGCAAAGTATGTTTAGAGATATAAAACTTTTTTTTCAAATTTTTCTGATAATTTTTATAATCTCTTTTTTTATTTTTAATGGGGCTGCTTTTTTTGATTTAGTAAGTTATAAAATTAATAAATTAACAGAAATTGTAAAGAAAGAGTTAATTCGTACTCCTCCTTTTCTAGCAAATTTTTCTTCTGAGTCGGGAATGCTACCGCCCATATCAAATATAATATCAGGAGGCTCTCATATAATTAATTTACCCGCGATTCCTATTGAGGCAGAAAGTTCTAATCTTCTAGAAATGCCTCAGTTTGATATTAAAGCGCCAATTTTGGAGGTGGAAACATCTGATTCAGGAACAATTTATAAAAAATTAAAACAAGGCGTTGTATTATACCCAGGTTCTGATATACCTGGCAAGGGTTATTCTATTATCATTGGGCATAGTTCGCAATATCCTTGGGAGTCAGGCAGATATAAATCAGTATTTTCTTTGTTAAATCAGTTAGAGCAGGGCGATAGAATTTATGTATTTTGGGACCAAAAACCATTAGTTTTTGAAGTAAGGGACAAAAATATATTTTTGCCTTGGCCTAAGGGAACGGAAAGCACTGAAACTATTTTCCCGCCAAGCGATGAAATAACTTTAATCTTGCAAAGCTGCTGGCCTGTTGGAGTGGCTTCAAAAAGAGTAGCCGTAAAAACAGTTCTTGTAAGATAATTCCCTTTTTGCTACACTGATTCGGATTAAGATTAAAAAGATTTGGCGTTATCGTCTAGTCTGGTCAGGACACGGGGCCTTCAATCCCGTAACATGGGTTCAAATCCCATTGACGCCACAGATTCGTTAATTTTTATATTTATGTTCATTTTAGGAATTGAGACTTCTTGCGATGAAACGGCTGCTGGTGTTTTAGAAATAAGAAAAACCAGAGCCGGTTTTTTTATTCATCCGCTTTCCAGCGTAATTTCTAGCCAAGTAAAGATGCATAGAAAATATGGAGGAGTGGTCCCTATGCTGGCCAGTCGGGAACATACAAAAAATATTTCTATAGTGGTCAAGAAAGCGTTAAAACAAGCCTTTCAATCTGAATCTGAAAAAGAAGTTGTTTCCAAGATAGATTTGATAGCAGTCACAAAAGGGCCGGGTTTAATCCTCTCCCTTTTAATCGGTCTTAATTTTGCCAAAACCTTGGCTTGGAAATGGAACAAGCCTATAATAGGAGTTAATCATTTGGAGGGGCACCTACTCAGTTTTTTACTTCCTTCTTTAAAAAATAAAGATAATCCTTCAACAGGCTCAAGTTATAAAAATATTTTTCCGGTTACTTGCCTTTTGGTTTCTGGAGGGCATACGCAATTAGCTTATGTAAAAAATTTTAGAAAATATAAAATTATTGGGGAAACTCGAGATGATGCTGCTGGGGAATGCTTTGATAAAGGAGCAAGGATTTTAGGCTTAGGTTATCCCGGCGGTCCAGCCATTGCTGCTGAAGCAGAAAAATACAGAATACCGAATACTGAATACAGAATACAGAAACTGCCTCGTCCCATGGCTGATTCTGATGATTATGATTTTTCTTTTTCCGGTTTAAAAACCGCTTTGCTTTATTTAATTCAGGGCTTGGGAACAAAAAAAGCTAAAAAACATTCTCCCGCTATTGCTTATGAATTTCAAGAGGCGATAGCCGATGTTTTGATTAAAAAAACAATCAAGGCCAGCAGCGAATTTAAAACAAAATCCATTATTTTAGCCGGAGGCGTTTCTGCCAATGAACGATTAAAAGAAAAATTTCAAAAAAAACTAACAAAAAGTGGAATGAAGATTAAATTATTTGTTCCTCAATTGGAATACACCACTGATAATGCTATAATGATAGCGCTTGCGGGATTTTTTCAATACATTAAGCAAGGCAAAAAATCTTTGAACTGGAAAAAAATTGAAGCCGATGCAAATTTAAGACTGAGATAAAAATTATTTAAGTGAATAAAATTTACCAACCGCAGAAAACAGAAAAGAAAATTTACCGGCTTTGGAAAAAGTCGGGTTATTTTAATCCTGATAAATTACCTAACAAAAAAGGTAGGCCGTTTTGTATTATAATGCCTCCGCCCAATGCAAATGCTCCTTTGCACATTGGGCAAGGAGTAGGTGTTGGCTTACAGGACATAATGATTCGTTATCAGAGAATGAAAGGAAAAAGAACTTTATGGCTGCCTGGAACAGATCATGGTGGTTTTGAAACCCAGGTTGTTTTTGAAAAAAAATTGGAAAAAGAAGGAAAATCTGGTTTGGAAATGACCCGCGCTGAATTTTGTAAAGCGGTTTGGGAATATACGCAAAAAAACAGAAAAGTTGCTAGGAAACAATTGAAACAGTTAGGCGCTTCATGTGATTGGTCCCGGGAGAAATTTACTCTTGATAAAGATATTCAAAAAATTGTTTATCAAACATTGGAACGATTATGGAAAGACAATCTGCTTTATCGGGGCAAAAGGATAGTTAATTATTGCCCTAATCACAAGACGGCTTTTTCCGATTTAGAAGTCAAGTATAAAGAAGAAAAAGGAAAGCTGTATTTTGTAAAATATAGGTGTAGAGACAAAAACAAATCAATTACTGTTGCTACTACGAGGCCGGAAACTATTCCCGGAGACGTTGCGATTGCTATTAATCTCAAGGATAGAAGATATAAAGACTTAGTTGGGGAAATAGTTATTGAACCAATTACTAAGAGGGAGATTCCTATTATTTGCGACGAAGCAGTGGATATGGATTTTGGCACCGGGGCCTTAAAAATTACTCCGGCCCATGATTCATTAGATTTTGAAATAGGACAAAGACATAATTTAGAAACAAGAGAGACACTGAATCTTGATGGCTGTTTTAATGAATTAGCCGGACCTTTGGCTGGATTGAACGTTATCAAAGCAAGAGAAATATCAGTTGAGATATTAAAGAAAAATGGTTCTTTGGTTAAAGAAGAGGATTATAAGCATGAAATAGGGCATTGTTATAAATGCGGAACCATCATAGAGCCGATGTTGATGGATCAATGGTTTGTAGCAATGACAAAAGCTATTTCAAAAAAAAGAAAGTCTTTGCGCGATTTAGCCATAGAGGCGGTAAAAAAGAAAAAAATAAAGATTATTCCCAAACACTTTGAAAAGGTTTTCTTCCATTGGATGAAAAATATCAAAGATTGGAATATCTCTCGCCAGATTCGCTGGGGCATTCCCATTCCTGCCTATCATTGCGAGGGTTGCGGAAAATTTTTTATTGAGGCAGAAAAAAAAGTTTCTTTTTGCCCTTATTGCAAGAGTAAAAATATCAAGGCTGATTCAGATGTGCTGGATACCTGGTTTTCTTCAGGCCAGTGGCCATTTGCCACGCTCCTGTCGTCGCGTGGCTCAAAATCAAAAAAAGATTTTGAAACTTTTTATCCGACAGACGTTATGGAAACCGCTTGGGATATTTTGTTTTTCTGGGTAGCGAGAATGATGATGTTAGGAATTTATTGCACCGGAGAAATTCCTTTTAAGACAATATATTTACACGGGCTGGTCAGGGATAAAGACCGTCAAAAAATGTCTAAATCCAAAGGCAATGTAATTGATCCCCTGGCTGTCATTAAGATTTATGGAGCAGATGCTTTAAGGATGGCTTTAATTATCGGCAATACCGCTGGCAATGATATTATTATTTCCGAGGAAAAAATCAGGGGTTATCGTAATTTTGCCAATAAAATCTGGAACGCGTCCCGCTTTGTTCTATTAAATTTAAAAGGATTTAATGGCAAAAAACCTATTTTAACCGTTCAGGATAAAAAAATATTGAATAATCTGAAAAAAATAGAAGAAAAAACAAGCTCTTATTTGGACAATTTTCATTTTTCCTTAGCCGGAGAAACTCTTTATCATTATTTTTGGCATACTTTTGCCGATAAAATTATAGAAGAGATGAAAGACAGAATAAGAAAGGATAAAGATAAAAAACAAGCCCAATATGTCCTTTATAAAGTCCTTGGTGATTGTCTCAAAATGCTTCATCCGTTTATGCCTTTTATCACAGAGGAAATTTGGCAAAAAATGCCTCGTTATAATGATAAAAGGTCAGAATTATTAATAATAGAAAAATGGTCTTAAATCTTTTCTTAGCAAGTTTATGGGGTATTTTGCCGATAGCTCTTTGGCTGGTATTTTTTCTCTGGCAGGATATCAAAAAGCCAGAACCGCTGCGCTGGATTTTTTTATTTTTTTTGCTTGGAATGTTTCTTACCCCCTTTGTTTGGCTTTTAGAAAATTTTTTTATCGCCCTGTTGCAGATTGACATTACAAGCTTTCTTCCTTTTTTTGTTTCCGCTTTTCTTTATTTAGGCATAGCAGGGATAGAGGAATTAGCCAAATTTTTTACCGCCAGTTTAGCTTTAAAGAAAAATAAACACTTTGACGAGGCCATAGACGCTATGATTTATCTGATTGTTCTGAGTTTGGGATTTGGAGTGGTAGAAAATATTTTAATTTTTTATCAGGAGGTTTCTTCTGGGGGGCATTTTGTCTCAGCCTTTCAGTTAATAAGTTTGCGTTTTATAGGAGCTAATCTTCTTCATGCTCTGAGCTCTGGATTAATAGGTTTTTTCTGGGCTCTAAAATTGGTAACCGGAAAAAAGAAATATGCAGCTATTGGCTTAATACTGGGGATTTTGTTGCATTGGGCTTTTAATCTTGCTATTATAAATGCAGCTGGAGATGCGGTATTTTCAATAAGTCTAATTTTATTTTTGGTGGGCATTTTCATTCTCTGGGCTTTTGATATTTTAAAACAAATCCACAAACCGATAGCAATTAACAAATAAATAATCGATGCTAATATACCTGCCCGCCATGGCCTTTCCTCCGAATTAAAATGAAATCTATGATTTATTCTAATTATCCTTAATTTTGGTAAAATTCGATTGATAGGCGTTGGCAGGCGGGCGAATTAATGTGAATGATACGAATAATGTAATTTAATAATTTTTTAATTTTAATCTGTATTTTTAATCTTTTATTTTTAATCTTTAATTTTTAAATAATATGGCAGAAAAAACAAATTCTAAAAACATTAGCAAGACAAATCCCTGGCCTGCTTCAGAAGAAGAAGGAGAATTGGCAATAGATCTTTACGAGACAAAAGAAGATTTAGTTGTTCAAGCAGCCATAGGAGGAGTGGCAATCAATGATTTAGACATTTCTATTACTAATGATATGATTACCATTCGAGGGAAAAGAAACAGAGACGAAAATAAAATTGAAAAAATTTATTATAATGAATGTTTTTGGGGTTTATTTTCCCGTTCTTTGATTCTTCCTCAAGAAATAAACGCTGACAAGACAAAAGCTACTATTAAGAATGGTCTGCTCACTATTCATTTGCCTAAACTGATGAAGACTAAGAGAAAGACACTAAAGATTGAAGAAGAATAAAAAATAAACCCCCACCCCGAACGAGCTTATGATGCCAGACTCTTCACAATTGTTCTTTATTCATATTAATAAGATATTAGAAGATTCAGATTTTATTTTATGTTTATATCCTAATATCTGGCATCTTGTTAGGGGGATTGACTTCTTAATAGATAATACGAAGCTAAGTAGCAATTGATAGATCCATATAACTTTGAAGTTCGTTATGGTGTGGGGGTAAATTTTGCCGCGGTGGCGGAACTGGCAGACGCGATAGGTTTAGGACCTATTAGGGTTTTTCCTGTGGGAGTTCAAATCTCCCCCGCGGCACCAGTTCAATTAAATTAAAAACCCCGTTGAAAAACGGGGTTTTTAATTAATAGCCAAGGGAAATTTTAGGCTATTTTCTTTAAAAGGTAAATCCTTTGCCCATAATAAAATTAGTTACAAGATAGATTAAGCCTTTAGCGAATATTGCTACGACAGCACCTACCAAAGCATAAATAAGATTGTTCATAGCGGCTTTGGTTTTAGTTTCATCTCCTCCCGCAGTCATATATCTGTATCCTGCATTTATAATGAAAAGCGCAGCCATAATGAGCACAAAATTGAAAAACCAATTTAAAACGTTTCCCAGGATCGTCCATATATCCGGAGTTCCTGCTGCTGGCATAGTTTGTGGCGTCCACGGCGTATCCACACCAAACACAGGAACAGCTATTAACATACTTATAACCATAACAGATAAAATATGTTTTTTCATTTTTTTAATTAAAATTAGTTTTGTATTCGACCTTTACCCTGTTGAATCTTCGCTCTGCGAATTCAACAGGGTTTACCTACCCAAATTTTTTCACCCGCCCCGAATTTCTTTGAAATTTGGGCGGGCAAGCAAAACTTGGGTAGGTGAATTATAACAACCTTTTCGCTATCGCTCAAGAACGTTTCAATTGAAATGTATCCATTTCAATTATAACAAATTAAGGTTAATTTCAATTGAAATGTATCCATTTCAATTATAACAAATTAAGGTTAAGTTATCAATGTTAATTTATATTTGGATAGATTCAGGTAGTGTATTAGTGGTTGTAGTTGATTCTCCATAAAGAAATTTTTCTATTATGGGAGGCACACTGCTGGCTATTAAAACAATGGCAAAACCCACCAAAGCCCAAATAAGAGCTTTCTGAGCGGTTTGTATTTTTTGCTCGTTTCCAGCAGAAGTAATATAAAGGTATCCTGCATACACTACAAGAATCATGCTAATTGGGACAGCTAAGAGAATTAAAAAATCAATTATTTTTGACAGTAAAGTGCTAATATCGCTTGTTTCTCCTAATGGATTAGGAAAAGCAAATTCAGTACTACTGGCAGTACTAGTGGCGCCTAAAACAGGCATCGCAACTAACATACTTATTCCGATAGCCAAAACAGGTAAAATATATTTTTTCATTTTTCTAAGTTTTTTAGATCCCTCGCTTTCGCTCGGGATGACTGCTTTACAGTCATTTTTATTCGGGGCATTTAATTTTATACCAGGTTCCAATATACTCTTCTGTACCGCCGGCTTGGGCAATAAACCAGAATACCGTATTAACAATTATCCAAGCAGCTAAAATGATGACTATTCCTATAATAGCATTTGTTATGATTCGTTGTCCAGCTTTGATATTTTCTTCTTTGCCAAGAGAGAAAATCCAGCGAAAACCGCCATAAACAATAAAGCCAACAACTATAAGAAAAGCTATTTCAAAGGCAAATTTCAATACATTCTGAGCCAATACCAATAAATCACAAACAGTACAGGGATTCTGATTAGGCCCTCCACAAGGAACCAAGCCGGTAGTGCTTGTAGTGCTTGCAGCGCTTGCTGATAGAGGCGTAAATAAGAGAGTCAGGAGAAAAAAGATGATTAATTCTTTTATTATTCTATTGTTTATTTTTGTATGTTTCATGTTCCACGCTTTATATTTTATTCTTTGTTCTTCCAGAAAAAGTTAATTCTCTCGGCGGCAGTAGCAACCGCTTCAGCAGGAGTTTTGCCTTTTTGAGTAACGTCTTTTACCATATTATTAAATATCTGAATAATTTCCTGAAAATCATATTGATGCCAATTGCGGCTGGTTAATATCTGTCTGATAAATATGCCGCTGATAGGGTCGTTAAGATATTCCTGAATTAAATCTAATCGGCTAGGAGGATTTTTTGTCTGGAGAAAATAGAGACGAGCGCTTTCTTTCTGGCTAAGAAATTTTAAAAATTTCCAAGATTCTTGAGGATGTTTTGAATTTTTAGAAACCACTAAACTCATAGTATTGCCGTAGTTTATTTTAGAAGAACTATGCGCGAATTGAGGCAGGGGGGCAATGCCATAATTAAGACTGGGATTATATTCTTTTATAATTTTTTGAGCCTGATTATATCCGAGCATCATCACTGTTTCTCCTTGGCTGAAAGCGATAACAGAATCTGCAAAATTATCATTCCAAGTATAATATTGAGAAGAAGGATTGCTGAATTGAGAGTAGAATAGTAAAGCCTCTTCTCCGGGTTTAATACCATAGATATCGTGATTATCAAAGGTAGTTCGTTTTACATTTGTATCAACTATGTCGCTGTTGTACTGGAGCATTAAAGCTGAAATAATATCAAAACTCCAATTCACGTTATCTGGGGACCCTAAAGCAATGGCGGCTCGGGTTATCTGTCCTTGTTCATTGACTCTTCTCAAATAACGCAAATTGAGAACTTCCTCCCAAGAGGCAGGAGGGAGAGCGATATTGTAATAATTGAAGACATCCTGATTATAGTAAAGCATAAGCGTATCAATATGAAGAGGCAAACCAAGCAAGTAATTGTCTTTGATTAATTCGTTTTTTGCTATCTGGGGATAGGTTTGCTCTATGTCAAGCAGATTGAGCTCCTTGTCGTTTTTTAAATTTAAAGGAGCAATCTTGGTTTCATAATAAGGCAGCCAATTATTCCAGAGCATAAAGATGTCCGGGGCTTGGTTGTCGGCAAAGGCCTTTAAGAGTTGCTCATGATAGGTGTTTTCGTCTTTTAACGTATAATTAATACGAATATAAGGATAGTTTTTTTGGAAATTATTAATAAAGGTTGAAAATACTTCGGGTTTGTCAGATATTCCCCAAATTTCCAAGGTGGTTGGAGAAGGGTTTCTTTTGTGGAATATCACCCCTAAAAAGACAATAAGAAGAATAATAAAACCAGCTGTTAAGAGAATTTTTTTCTGATGGGTTGTTAAATTCATACTTTATCTACGAGTTTTGTTAAAAACCCATAATGGGTTAAACCTAAGGATAACTCTCTTTCCACCTGGAAACCAAACTTCTCCAATAAATTAATCGCTTCTTCTCTGCTGATGGGGAGAAGTTTCTCTTGCGAGGGCAATTTATCAGGATGCCATTCAATAAGAACAAGATGACCTTCTATTTTTAATACTCTTTTTGCCTCTTGGATTAAATTTTCCTTTTTTTCTATCTCAAAAAGAATATTGGAGATTAAAACCAAATCACAAGAATCGTTTGGCAAATTACTCCCCCGGGCATCTTCCAAGTTTGCCCATCGAGGTTCAATAATATTAAAAAGTCCTTCTAATTTAGAGCGAAATTCTAAAGCTTCTAATGATGGTTTCCAGATATCCAAAGCTATCACCCTGCCAGAAGGTTTTAAACACTTTGCCATCGCCAAGCTAAAATATCCTGTTCCGCTGCCAAAATCAGCCACCGTCATTCCTTCCTTTAATGGCAGAGTTTTGACTATTTCGTCAGGATTGAGAAATGAAGGCATAATAACAAAATAAAATATTAAATATAAAAAATAAAATACAGAAAGTCAGAGTAGAGGCCAAGTTGCATTTCCAAATAATATTATAACAAATTTTTTACAATAGGGTAATTCCGGAAATTTTGTCCTCTTTGTCTAATTTCATAATTCTTACTCCCTGGGTAGAGCGTCGTAAAACAGATATGCTGACAATGGGCGCTTTAATAATTTGTCCTTTTTGGGAAACAGCCATCAAGGATTCTTCTTCTTTTATTAGACATGATTTTATAAGATCGCCGGTCTTTGATGTTATCTTCATTGTTTTTGTTCCATGCCCCCCTCTTTTTTGCTTTCTGTATTCTTGCAAGTTTGTCCTTTTACCAAATCCATTTTCGCTGATTACAAAAATTTGTTTACCCCGTAGACTTGTGCTTCGGGGCTGTTTGACTTTTTCTATTTTTTGTCGTACCACTATTAAACTAACCACGCGGTCATTATCAGAGAGTTTTATACCGATAACTCCGCTTGCCGAACGGCTCATTGCTCGGGTCTCCTTTTCAGAAAAACGTATTGACTGCCCCTTGTTGGTAATTAAAATCACTTCATCTTCTTTATCGCACAAAGCAGCTCCAATAAGCTTGTCGTCTTTAATAAGTTTTAGGGCTATAATTCCTCCCCGGCGAATATTTTTATATTCTTTGAGCAGGCTTTTTTTAACAATGCCTCGTTCGGTAGCCATTAGTAAGTAACCTGACGAGGAATCACTTTGCTTGGGAGTGTAGTTTAATAAAACAATAACTTTTTCCTGAGGATTGAGATTCAGATAATTCTGAATAGTTTTTCCGCGCGAGGTACGGGAAGCTTCTGCTATTTCAAAAGCGCGTAATGTGAAAAGACGGCCTCGGTCAGTAAAAAATAGGATTTCATCTCTTGTATTGCAGGAAACAAGGTGAATCAGGATATCATCTTCGCTTTTTGCCTCATATCCTATTACTCCTTTACCCCCTCTCTTTTGGCCTCGGAAAACATTCGGATTGATGCGTTTTATATATCCGTTTTGGGAAAGAGCGATAAGCGTTTCTTGTGAAGGAATAAGCTGTTCTTCGGTAATAGCTTCAGGAAGTTGAATTTGCGTTGAGGTCCGCCGTTCATCGCCATATTTTTCTTTTAATCCCCTGATTTCTTGTTTTATAATATCAGAAATTCGCTTTGGTTCTTTTAGGATAAGAGCATATTCTTTTATCAATTTTTGTTTTTCTGTTAACTCTTCTTCTACTTTCTTTCTTTCTAATTTCGCCAGACTTTGGAGTTTCATCTCCAAGATAGCATTAACCTGAGTTTCGCTGAAACGATATTTGGCGATAAGTTTTTTTTGCGCGTCTTCTTTATTTTCAGAAGCTCTTATTAATTTAATAATGTTATCAATGTCACCCAGGGCTTTTGATAATCCTTCTAAAATATGCGCTCTCTCCCTTGCTTTTTTAAGTAAATATTCGGTGCGTCGTTTGACAATATCTTTTCGGTGGGCAAGATGCTCTTCCAAAATATCTTTAATAGAAAGCACTTGAGGCTGCAATCCATTCTCTGTCAAAGCTAGCATGTTCAGATGGAAATTTTTTTCTAAAGCCGTAAACTTAAACAATTGATTGAGAACTCTTTTTGGTATCACATCGTTTTTTAACTCAATGACTATTCTCAGCCCTTCTTTATCAGATTCATCTCTTAAATCTTTTATTTCTTCTATTCTTTTTTCTTCCACTAAATGAGCGATTTGAGTTATTAATTCGGATTTATTGACCTGGTAGGGAATTTCTGTAATTATTATTTCTTTTGTCTTGTTTTCCGTTATTTCTGCTTTGGCACGGCAGATTATTTTACCTTTTCCGCTGGCATAAGCCTCCAGGATGTTTTGTTTGCCGAAAATAATTCCTCCGGTAGGAAAATCCGGTCCTTGAATGAAGTTCATTAAATCTTCAACAGAAGCGCGTGAATGGTCAACCAAATATATAAGAGCGTCAGCCACTTCTTTTAAATTATGAGGAAGAATAGTAGTTGCCATTCCTACAGCAATGCCCATAGTTCCATTTAAGATGAGTTGCGGCAATTTTGCCGGCAAATATTTAGGTTCTGTTCTTGTTCCATCATAATTAGGGATAAAATCCACTGTCTCTTTTTCTAAATCCTCCAGTATTTCTTCGCCAATTTTTGAAAGCTTAACTTCAGTATATCTTTGGGCGGCCGGAGGGTCATTGTCTACACTCCCAAAATTGCCCTGACCTTCAATCAAGGGATATCTGAGAGAAAAATCCTGCGCCATCCTAACTAAGGCATCATAAACAGCAATATCGCTATGCGGATGGTATTTCCCGAGGACGTCCCCTACAACGGCAGCTGATTTCCTAGTTTTGGCGTTAGCAGTTAAACCCAATTCATTCATCGCATAAAGAATTCTTCTCTGCACTGGTTTAAGTCCATCTCGCACATCAGGCAAGGCTCGAGCAATAATAACTGACATCGCGTAATCTAAATAAGATTCACGTAGTTCTTCAGTGATTTCCCGGCGTTGAATGTTTGCAGTCTGAATATTTTTCTTAATTTTCTCAAACTGGTGCTTAGGCATAAGATATCAAAAAATCGTTTGTTAGAGATTAGGTTTTAAAACTATTAATTTTGTTTCTTTGGGTAGTTGAGTTTTACGAATAACCAATTTGTCTAAAACCTCAGGTTTTTTGCTTATCGCTTTAATAAATTTATCAAGCGGGTCTAATTTAATTTTTAATTGAGGCAAAGCATAATGCATAGGGATAATTATTTTCGGCTCTATTTGATTAATCAGAGAAACCGCTTCCTCGTAATCAATGGTATAATTTCCGCCTATGGGAACAAGAAGAATGTCAACATTGGCGACTTTTTCTAAAGTCTCCTCTTTTAAATCCTTTTCTCCCAAGTCTCCTAAATGACAGAATGTTATTTCCTCTGACTTTATAAGATAAATCGTGTTTAACCCCCGCGCTTTTCCTTGGTTTTTGTCATGAAAACTATGAATTCCTTCAATGAAAACTCCTCCGGTTTCAATTTCTCCCGGTCCTTCAAGCACTAAAGGATCGCCCATGATAACGCTTTTATTATTATGGTCTTCGTGTTGATGAGTAATAAGAAGAAGGTCAGCTTTAAACCGGGAGGGCTTTAAACCCGTAGCTGATTCTGAATAAGGATCAATAGCAATAATTTTATTTTTGGTATCAATTCGAAAATAAGAATGACCGAACCATTGAATAATCATAATATTTTTATTTTACCACGTTAGGAATATTATTTCTAACGTGGCTTACCATAAATATAGTTTATTTTAATGCTCATTTCAAGCAAAGCGAGAAACAAGGTACTCCTTATTTCAAGCAAAGCGAGAAAAAAGGTTCTGCCGAACAGAGCGAGACAGGTTTTTATTTCAAGCAAAGCGAGAAACAAGGTACTTCTTATTTCAATCTTTTAAACACGCGAATACTAAGAAAGGTTATCACAATGTTAAAAACTAAAAGGAAAAAGAGGCACAAAGGCAGAGAATGGGAAGTCATAAGCATTATTTCCTCTGGACCCAAGGATTTGGAAAGAACAGTCCAGCGCAGGGCGTCTATGCTATAGGCTAAAGGATTATAATGAGCGATAGTCATCATCCAGGAAGGGACATTTTTTAGAGGAAAAAACGCCCCGGAAAGAAAGGCCATTGGCGCGAAGATTATTTGAGAAAGAATAGAAAAACTTTCTATTCTTTTAAGGCGCGAAGCAAAGAAAATCCCCAGAGCTGCCATACCATAACTCACCAGAAAAATAACGAGCATTACTTTTACAAATAACGGTATATCAAAATTGATACCTAAATAAGGCGTGGTCAATAGAATAAGAGCGCCTTGTAAAAGCGCGGTAGTGGTCGCTCCTAAAATTTTTCCCAAAGCGATAGAGGAACGGCTGGTAGGAGAAACTAATATTTCTTTTAAAAACCCGAACTCTCTATCCCAAACAATAGACATAGTTGAAGAGATGGCCATAATAGTAATGCTCAAACCCAGGATTCCCGGAAAAAAGAATTGAACAAAGTCATAATGCAAAACAGAGGTAGGAAAGATTGTTTTTAATCCCGTACCAAAAAGTACCAGGATTAAAAGAGGTAAAAAGATTGAAGTAAAGAATTTCAAAGAATTGCGTAAATAAATAAGTACTTCCCGATACCAGATTACATAAAGAGTTTGTAATTTTTTATTCATTGTTTTTTCGTCCGCCAGTTGGCGGATTATTTTCTTCTTTTTTTTGAGGAACTAAAAAGGGAGAGTAGAGAGGCTAAATTGAAATTTAGAGTTTCTTCTTCTGTCTCGCCATGATTTTCTTCTCTTATTTGCCTGCCGGTAATTTTTAAAAAAACGTCTTCTAAAGTAGGACATCTTAATTGCATTGAGGTAATGCGAGGGGTGATCGCTTTAACCAAAATAGGCAGAAATTTGTCGCCGTTATCTATCTCAATTTTTAATTCTTTACCAAGCCACTTAATTGGATATTGAGGAAATTTTTCTCTGAATTCTTTTTCTGCTTTTGCGTTATTTTCAGTTTTAAAAATAATAATATCTCCGCCAACCATCTTTTTTAAATTCTCCGGAGTATCAACCGCCGCTATTTTTCCATAATCAATGATAGCGACTCGATCACAACTTTCAGCTTCATTCAGGTGCTGGGTGGTTAAAAATATGGTGGTATTTTCCTTCTTTCTAACGCTAAAAAGATAATCCCAGATTTTTTTTCGTGTCTGCGGGTCTAATCCAATAGTTGGTTCGTCCAAAAACAAAATTTGGGGCCAGTGGATTAAGGCTCGGGCAAGTTCTAATCTTCTTTTCATTCCATTGGAAAATGTTTCCACTTTCATTTTTCTTTTGCTCCAAAGTTCGCAAAATTTTAAGATTTCTCTTTTTCTCTGGATAAAATCTTTTCGTCTCACCCCGTAAAGCATAGCATGAAGATAAAGATTTTCTTCGGCAGTTAAATGATTGTCTAAAATAATGTCCTGGAAAACCAAACCAATTGAATTTCTTACTTGGTCTGGCTGGCTTGCTACATTATAGCCGTTTACATAAGCCAATCCTGAATCAGGCGCAGAGAGAGTGCAGAGAATGTTAATAGTAGTAGTCTTGCCTGCTCCATTAGGCCCTAAGAAACCAAAAACCTCCCCTCTTTTTACAGAAAAAGAAATCCCGTCAAGGGCTGTTGTATGTTTGTATCTTTTTTTGAGATTTTCTACCTGAATAACCTCTAAAATATTGTTTTGATTCTCTTCAATTTGCTCGGCTTTCTCTGATAGATCCTCCATAGAATAAAATAAAAAATTAAATATAAAAAATAAGAGTACTAATAGAAAAAATTACAGATTAAATATTAAAAATTTTACATTTTGATTTGTCATTTTGCATTTTGATGGTTCGGCTTTGCTCACCATCAATCCTGAGTTGAGTCGAAGGATTGATTTTTGACTTTTGAATTTTCTATACTATTCCCATTTTTTCCTTTACCTCTTTAAGGGTTTGTTTGGCGATTTGAGAAGCGTAGTTTCTGCCCTGTTCTAAAATCTCGTCTATCATTTTGGGTTGTTTTTGATAATAATTTCTTTTTTCCTGGATGGGTTTTAATTCCTTATAGATGGCTTTGGCTAATTCCTTTTTTAAGTCCTGGTATTTAATTCCCGAACCAAGATAAAGTTTTTCATATGCTTTTCTTTTCTTTTTGCTTTCAAATAATTCTATTAACATTAATAAGGTGGCGACTCCCCCTTTTTTCGGGATTTTTTTGCCTTTTCCTGAATCTGTTGGAACCTTTGCCAATTTTTGCTCAATAGTTTTAAAGTCATCCACCAGATTAATATAGCTGCCTTGTCTTGATTTTGACATTTTTCCTTCGCCAGTTAAAGAAGGAATATAAGAAAATTGCATAAGGTATGTCTGGGGTTCAGGAAAAGTTTGGCCAAAATGGCGGTTGAAAGTTCGCGCGATTTCCCGTGTTACTTCTAAATGAGGCGCTTGGTCTTTGCCAACTGGAACGAATTGAGCTTTATATAAAAGAATATCTGCCGCCATAAGAATTGGATAATAAAAAAGCCCCATATTAATATATTTAGGTTGTTCTTTTTTCTTGTCTTTATAAGTAGGAAGTTGTTCTAAGCGGGATACAGGATAGATTGTGCCTAATAAATAGGCTAATTCAACGTGCTCTGGGATTTGCGATTGGATTATGAGATGGCACTTTTTAGGATTTAAGCCACAGGCCAAATACTCCAGGATTACTTCTCTAACCTTGTCTTGATAGGTTTTTGGGTCATAAGGCGAAGTAATGCCGTGAAGATCAACCACTGCATAGATGCAATCATAATTTTTTTTATTCTGGAGTTCAATATAGCCCTTTAGCCCGCCTAAATAATTGCCTAAATGAAGAAAACCGGTAGGCCGGGTACCGGAAAAAATTCGGGTTTTTGAATTGTTTGTTTTCTCCTTTTTTTTCATAATGGAGCGGGTAACGGGGATCGAGCCCGTGCCTGAACCTTGGAAGGGTTCCGTACTACCACTATACTATACCCGCAAATAAGAACCTGTTCGCTTCGCTCCAGAACCTTGTTTCTCACGGAGTTTACACTGAGCAAAGCGAACGTGCTCGAAATAAGAACCTGTTCGCTTCGCTCCAGAACCTTGTTTTTCACGGAGTTTACACTGAGCAAAGCGAACGTGTTCGAAATAAGAACCTGTTCGCTTCGCTCCAGAACCTTGTTTCTCGCTGCGCTTGAAATAAAAGAGATCTTTAAAAGACCTCTTTTTATTTTAACTCTTATCTTCCCAAAAATCAATTCAATACATATCAAATCATTTCTATCTTTTTTTCTCCTACGATCGTGAGTAAAAAATACAAATGAAAGTGCAAATGGGCACATTGCCTTACTAAATTGATAAAAAGCCTGATTTATGCTAAAATAAAATTGTGGTCAATATCATAAAGAATATGCGACAAGATAAGTCAAGTAAAATAATTTTCTGGGATTACGATTTAAGTAAGGCAGATTTATCTAATCCCAAAGTCAAAATTTGGTATTTAACCCGCAAGCTTCAATTCGGGGATTTTTCTGGCATCACCAAGGCCGACCTGCAAAAATATTTACCCAAACTTAATATTAACCATAACTTAAAAGAACTGCTTCAAAATTACCTTAAATCAAATGCCTGATGTAAAGCTTTCTAAATTGCAGAAAGACATCTTAAGTTTTTTTGGTAAGGATACTTTCGGCAAAAATTTTTACTGGAGTGGTGGGACTCTTCTTGCTTATCAGCATTTTTACCATCGGATATCGGTTGATTTAGATTTTTTTTCCAATGATTTGTTCGCTGATAACCAGTGTTTGGAATTTATTAACCGCTTAAAAAAATATGTTGGTGCAGAAAAAATTACTTTTACTCTTCAATACAATCGCCGTCTTTATCTTGTTGAACGTGGCAAAGAAATTTTAAAACTTGAGATTGTTTTTTTCCCTTTTCCAGCGATTGAAAAGCGAAAAACCCTGCCAGAATTTTCTTTAAAGATTGATTCGCTCACCGATATTATTATTAATAAAACCTTATCAATCTATCAGAGGAACGAGGTGAAAGATGTTTATGACCTTTATTGTTATTTGACCAACCGCCCAAAATACGATTTATTTAAACTGGTTGACTTAGTTGAAAAAAAATTTGGCGTAGCCATTGAGCCAGCGCTCCTGTTGGCAAAAATTAATGAATTAACTACAAATCTTGATAATCTGCAACCTTTTTTAGTCACTTGTCACCCAGAATTGACAAAAAAAGTAAAAACATTCTTTCAGCGCACTTTTAACCTTTTAGCAAAAAAGAGAATTAAATAGTGCAGAGAATCCAATATCTTATGGATACACATTATTTAGTGGATTGATTCTCCTAAGCCCTTCCCTTTAAATTTGGTTAGGGGGTTGACCTGCCTAAATTTTTCTTCTAAAAACTTTGGTGGCTTGACAAATTATTTTTCTTTGCTATAATGGAGATGCTGTTGTCTGGAAGTATTTAATAGCTTGCTATTGAATGCTGAAGGGCAGCAGCATTTTTTATATTTCTTTTAAAACTTGTATTCCTAAAATTTCTAATCCTTTTTTGATGACATTAGTGATGCTTTTTAAAAGAATTAACTGGGCATTGCGCCGGTTTTTGTTTGTTTCTTTTAATACCGGCACAGTTTCATAGTATTTATTGGTTAAGTCAGCCAAAGACAAAAGGTAAGTAGCTAAATAATTGGGTGAATATTTTTCAGCGCTGGCTTGAATTATCTCTGGGAATTCAGATATTTTTTTGATGAGAGAAATTTCCGATTCATTAGTTAATAATTCACTATTATATTTTCTAACATTCTTGGCTTTAGTGATGATTTTATTTATTCTGGCGTATGTATATTGGATATAAACGCTTGTGTCGCCGGAAAAATCAAGCATTTTTTTCCGATCAAAGACAACATCAGAAGCGCGAAATGATTTTAAGTCGTTAAATTTTAAAGCTCCGATCGCGATTATTTGGGCTAATTTTTTTTGTTTTGATAATGGCCATTGAGGTTTTTTCTCTTTGATTATTCCTAATGATTTTTCAACAACTTGATTAATAACTTCCTCCAGAGGAATAAGTTCCCCTTCTCTTGTGGAAAACTTTTTTCTTTGTTCTGAAAGCACCAAACCAAATTTAATATGCTTCAATTCGGTTTTTTTATTGGGAAAAGCCATTTTCCATATTGTAAATAACTGTTTGAAATGGATATCTTGCTCATTTCCAACAACATAGATGATTTTTTCAGGATGATATTTTTTGAATCGATATTCTAATAAGGTGAGGTCTCTCGTTAAATACAAACTTGTTCCGTCTGATTTTTGAATTAAAGCAGGGGGAAGATTAAATTTTTCTAAAGGAACAATAAGCGCTCCTTCGCTTTTTTGGGCTAAATTCTTTTTTTTCAAAAGATTTATCAAAGGCGCAAGGTCTTTTTCAAAAAAACTCTCGCCTAAAAGCAGGTCAAATTTAATACCCAAAAGATTGTATATTTTTTGAAAATCTTTTATTGATTCTTTTTTAAACCAGAGCCACAATTTTCTATTTTCTTTATCGCCTTTTTCTAATTTTTTGAATTCTTCCTGTCCTAATTTTTCTAAATCCGGATTGTTTTTCATTTCTTCGTGGAATTTTATATAAAGAGCGAGAAGAGCAGAAATAGGGTTTTTTTCTATTTCTTTTTTCTCTCCCCATAATTTATAGGCGGCAATTAATTTGCCGAATTGAGTGCCCCAGTCACCAAGATAATTCCAGCGAATAATTTTATAACCCAATGCTTCATAAAGATTAGCCAGCGCCTCTCCTATGATAGTAGAGCGTAGATGGCCAATGTGCATTGGTTTGGCAATGTTAGGAGAAGAATAATCAATTATTATGGTTTTATTTCCGCCTGCTTTTACGGCCCAAAAATTTGTTTTTTGTTCATAAATTGCTTGTAGTTCTTTTTGGATGAATTTTTTATCAAGAAAGAAGTTAATAAAACCATTTTTAGACAATTCCACCCTTGTTATTTGTTCGGGCAATTTTTTTTGCATTTCATCTATTAAAATCGCGGCAATTTCTGAAGAAGATTTTTTAATATTTTTGCTTAAAGAAAAAGCTATAATTGTACTATAGTCGCCATATTGATTGTTGCTTGGTATCTCCAATAAAACATCAGGAATAGAAGCAAGAGGCCATTTGTTTTCTATGGCTGCTTTTTTATAGGATTCTTGAATCAGATTTTTAATAATTTTCTTTAACATATCTTATTATATCTTTTATACTATTGAATTCTTCAACAACCTCAAATTAAGATTACCACACTTAATATTATCAAATAAATAGAAAACCAGAAAATTTTTCCTCTTTTAAGGATTTTTTCTAAAATTTTTAAACTGATAATTCCTATAAAAAACGAAATCAGTATCCCCAATCCTGCTAAAAGATAATTATTTCCGTTTTGTTGTATCAGAATAGGCAGTTGCAAAAGGACCGCCCCTAAAATAACTGGCAAAGCTAAGAAAAAAGAAAATCTATAGGCAGTTTCTGGCTTTAATTTTCTGAATAGTCCGGCAGAAATAGTCAGTCCTGAGCGAGAGATTCCCGGGAAAAGAGCGAATGCTTGAGTCACTCCTATTATTAGAGCATCAAGCCAGGAAAGATTGTTGAGGGTTTTTTCGGCCCTTGAAAATTTAGTTAATAAAAGAAATAAAGCGGTAATCAAAAAAGACAAACCAATGAATTTTAAAGAGATAAAGGTTTGCTCAATTTTTGTTTGGAAAAAAAAGCCGAAGATTGCGGCCGGGAGAGTTCCTATAATAATCAGTTTAAGTAATTGCCAATTTTTGCTATAAAATATTTCTTTAATTTCCTGCCAAAATACCACTAATATTGCTCCTAAGGTTCCAAAATGAAGGAGCGCGTTAAAGGTAACAGGGATTTTGCTGAGGCCCCAAAAAATCTGCACAATCGCTAAATGGCCAGAACTGGAAATCGGCAGGAATTCAGTCACGCCTTGGATAATGGCTAAAATAATTGCTTGGATTATATTCATAATATTTATTTGTCAGGGTGGAGGGACTTGCACCCTCGATTTCCGATTCCCGAAACCGGCGTCTTAGCTGCTAGACCACACCCTGTTATTCTACATAATACTTTTTTTTGATTTCTCTCTCTTTCTCTTCTAAAAGATTTTTGTATTTTTCTTGAGCTATTTTTTGTTTTTTCTTTAATTCATTTTCAGAAAGTTGGTTTAATTTTTTTGTTTGTTTTTCCAGATATTTTTTGTTATTTTTTTGAGGGTCGTCTAATACTTCTTCTAACAAAATATTTAAGATGGCTCCAATTTTAGGGCCTGGCTCAAGGCGCAATATTTCTATTATATCATTGCCATTAATTTTTAATATTTTAAGAGAGGGTTGATTGCCTGCTAATTCCTGCAACACTTTTTCTACCCGGAAAAGAAAATGACGAAGGCGAAAAGGCAGGGCTTTTGGACAGCCAGAACCAATTCTGTCCGCCTCTCTAACCTGCGCTAACTCTTGAATATTTTCTTTATTTACTTTAACTAACAGTCTCCGAATAGCAGCATCGGTAGTAATCTCTGGATCATAAACAAACTGATGATAACGAACCAATTTAATAATTTTTTCTGCTTTGTCTTTGGAAAATTTTAGACGATTAAGAATGCGAGCCGTGATTTTCGCCCCTTGCCATTCATGATTATAAAAAGTGGCGTTTTTACCCTCGCCCTCTTTAGTATATGGTTTTCCAATGTCATGAAATAAACTGGCTAATTTTACTTCTAAACTGTATTCTTTTTTGCAAGCATAATCTAAAGAACGCCAAGCATGTTCCCAAACCGTGTAAATATGGTGTTTATTTTGAGTCACCCCAATGCCTTTTTCTAATTCAGGAATAATTTGTTTTAATAAATCTGTTTTTTGCAGAAAAAGAATTCCCTCATCGGCTTGAGAAGAATTAATAATTTTAATAAATTCATCGCGGATTCTCTCTTTTGAGATAAAACCAAGCAAAGAAGCATTATCTTTGATAGTCTCTAAAGTCCGGGGCTCTATTTGAAAATTTAATTCACAGGCAAAACGAATAGCCCTCATTAGACGCAAAGCATCTTCAGAAAATCGTTCTTTTGGATTACCTACGGCTCTAATGAGCTTGTTTTTTAAATCTTTCTGCCCAAGAAAAGGATCAACTATCTTCGCCATCCCTTCGACTTCGCTCAGGGCAAGTGCATTGATTGTAAAATCACGGCGGCTTAAATCTTCTTCTATTGTTTTGGCAAATTTTATTTCGTCAGGATGGCGTTTATCACTGTATTTCCCTTCTTTTCTTAAAGTAGTAACCTCAATAATTTTTAAATCAGAGTTTTCTGAGCCGGTTTTCACCGCAATAGTGCCAAATTCATTTTCATAGACACTATCAGGAAAAATCTTTTGAATTTGTTGAGGTTTAGCATTAGTGGCGACATCCCAATCTTTGGGTTTTTTTCCTAATAAAAGGTCCCGAATACAGCCTCCAACAATATAAGCTTCAAAATTGGCTTGATAAAGCTTTTTTACTATTTCTAATACTTCCAAAGGTATTTGCATATTTATAACTTTTTCTTTATAATAAAACAAAATGCGTTTTTTTTCAATGATGCCCCCGTGGTCTAATTGGATAAGGCGCCGCGCTTCGGACGCGGAGATTTGAGGGTTCGAGTCCTTCCGGGGGCGCAAATAAAATTAAAAATTTAAAACGAGCCCCCATAACTCAATTGGCAGAGTAGCGGACTCTTAATCCGTAAATCTCGGTTCAAATCCGAGTGGGGGCACAAGGGATTTTGGAAGGGTCGGATAATTGGTTATTCCACCAGTCTTGAAAACTGGCAGGCCGTAAGGCCTTTGTGGGTTCGAGTCCCACCCCTTCCGCTTAATCATTGGGCTGTTTCATTTATTAAATTAATATGAAAGATAAAAAACAATTAGGCTTAGTTTCGCGTCCTCCTGTTATTGTGGTTTTGGGGCATGTAGACCATGGAAAAACGACTCTTTTGGATTATATTAAAAAAACAAAAATAGCGGAGAAGGAAGAAGGCGGAATTACGCAGCATATTGGCGCTTATGAGGTAACTGTTCAGCCAAAAGAGAAAGAGATCCTTCGTTCCACTCAGGATGATTTTGCGTCTTTCAGACGCAAAATCACTTTTATTGATACTCCAGGGCACGAAGCATTTTCTAAAATTCGTTCGCGCGGAGCAAGGGTTGCTGATATAGCTATTTTGGTAATTGCCGCTGATGAAGGAGTAAAACTGCAGACAAAAGAATCGTTAAAAGTTATAGAAAAAGCTCAGATTCCTTTTATTGTAGCGATTACCAAAATTGACAAACAAGGAGCCAATGTAGAAAAGGTAAAGAAGGAATTATCCGAAGCAGGGGTTTTGTTAGAAGGTTGGGGAGGTGATGTTTCTTTTGTAGCTGTTTCTTCAAAAACCGGGCAAGGGATAGATGAATTTTTAGAGCTTATTCTTCTGATGTCAGAAATACAAGATTTAAAAGCTGATCCAAACAATTCAGCTTCTGGAATAGTAATAGAATCTTATTTAGATCGTCTTAGAGGCAACACCGCAACTTTGATTATTACTGATGGCACTCTTCACCTTAAAGATGAAATAATTGCGGGTCAGATCAGAGGAAAAGTAAAGATTTTAGAAAATTTTCAAGGTAAACCTATTAGCAAGGCTACTTTTTCATCTCCAGTAAGAGTGGTTGATTTTGAAAAGCCAGTGCCAGTAGGGGCAAAATTCTTAGCCGGTAATACTAAAATTGGGATGGCAGAAACAAAAGAATCAAAAATAAAAGCGGATAATAAGAACCTCCTTCACTACGTTCAGGAGAACCTTGTTTCTCGCTTCGCTCGAAATAAGGAATTAGGAAATAAAGATTCAAAAATTAGAATTCCTCTTATTATAAAAAACGACACTTCTGGTTCAGGAGAAGCGTTGGAGCAAGTTATCAGACAGTTGGGAGAAAAAAATGATTGGCTTTTTCTGCTTTTAAGAAATGAAATTGGCGATATTTCTGAAGGTGATTTTAAAATTACCCCTTCGGGGAAGACTTTAATTGTAGGTTTTCGGGTTAAAAGAAGACCCGAGATAAATAATATTCTTTTAGCTAATCAAAATTTATTATTGATTGAAGGCAATATTATTTATGAAATTGAGGATAAGATTAAAGAATTAGTAGAAAAAGAATTTATTAAGAAACCAACAGAAGAAATATCGGGAAAACTGGAGGTTTTAGCTATTTTTAATCCGATTAAAGGCAATCAATTGATAGGAGGGAAAATTATTGAAGGTAAAGCTCAAAACAAAATTAATTTTCGTTTATTGCGGGGAGAAGAAATAATCAGCCAGGGAAAAGTTTTAAACTTGCAAAAAAATAAGAGGGATATTCCAGAAGTAAATTCCGGAGAAGATTGCGGATTATTGATAGATTGTCCTGGAAAAGCAGAAAAGGGAGATTCACTTGTGTTTTTCAGAAAAATTTAATAAAAAATTTGCTCTTTTAAAATTTTTATAGTATAATTGCAGTACATATCATTACCTCTTTTTATGGGGATAAAATATAGAATCAACGAAGATTTTTTTAATAAGTGGAATTCAAGAATGGCTTATACCTTGGGATTTTTATACGCAGATGGTAGTTTAGAAGACGCTTCGTATTTAAGAGGTAAGTACGTAAGATTAACGAGTACAGATAAAGATATCGTTTTTAAGATAAAAAAGTGGTTAAACTCTGAACATAATGTTGTGATTCTTAAAGATAGTCTACCAAATAGAAAACAGAGATACTTTCTTAGAATAGGAAGCCATAAGCTTTATGATAGTTTGACCGAATTAGGTCTATACCCAAATAAGTCTTTAACAATGAGGTTTCCAAAGATTCCTAAAAGATATTTAAATGATTTTATAAGAGGATATTTTGATGGTGATGGTTGTGTTTATCTTGAGCTCTCAAATGGTAAAAAACAAAAGATTATAATTAAAAAGCTCAGTATTATTTTTACAAGTGGCAGTAAAAAATTTTTACAAACATTGAAATTTATCCTTAAAAAAGAGGTTGAGGTAAGTCAAAATAATATATATAATAGTCAAAGGGCATTTCAATTACGCTACTGTACTTCAGATAGTATAAAATTATTTAAGTTTCTTTATAAGAATACTCCTAAGGACCTTTATTTTAAAAGAAAATTTAAGATTTTTCTTAAATATTTTAAAATGAGATCTTCGGTAATTGATAAAGAGATAGGAAATATTTTAAATGGTTGGAACAAAGGCCATGTGGTGAAGTAGCAAACACGACGGTCTGCAAAACCGTTATTCGTGGGTGCAAATCCCACCATGGCCTCAAAAATAATTCAAAAATCAAAATAACAATGTAAAATTTTGAACTTTGAATTATCATTTTGCATTTTGATATTTGAATTTTGAATTTATATTATTGCCCGGGTGTTGTAACTGGTAGCCAAGTCAGACTTAAAATCTGATGGGGGAAACCCCGTGTGGGTTCGAGTCCCTCCCCGGGCACATAGAAAAATCAAAAATAAAATATTAAAAATAAAAAATATCGGTTCAAATCACATTTCAATAAAAGAAGATTTTTCATAAATATGTTGAGAAATTATATGGTACATGCAGTGGCAGTGCTCTTAGTTACTCCAGAAGGAATTCCTCTCGTAAAAGATCCAAAGAAGCCGCCTCCTCTTTTTTGGAAGTTGCCTGGTGGGCGGGGTCCCGCGGCAGAAACAGCAGAAGAAGTTGCTATCCGAGAGATAGAAGAAGAAATTGGCCTATCGCTAACCAAAGAAGATTTGGAGGTCATTCACATAGAGGACAGAGGTAGCCACATTCTCACTATCTTTCGAGCGGACCTCCTCTCTTTACCGAAATTAAAACAACAAGGAGATGAGAGAGAAGAGATAGGAGTTTTTTCTCCTAAAGAAATTCTTTCCCTGTCGGACTTCTTCCCTAACCATTTAAAGGTGGTTGAAAAACAACTAAAAGCACTTCTTTGATGTTTGGCTCCCATGTGTTTTAGATACTGCTGGTGATTTTTTCAGAATTTTTAAAAAATATTGCCGTCAAAGAAGAATTTAAAATTATATAAAGACACTAAAAAACATCCTGCTAAAAGCAGGATGTTTTTAATTACTCAATTACAAATTACTATAAATTGCTTAATACTCCAATATCTCTATTATCGTTTCTTTGATGCCAAATTCTTCAGCCAATTCTCTTTCTGGAAACCAGATATCTATTCTGGTATCAGCAAAACGTTCGTGCATTCTATCCTCTACAATGAAAATTTTGTCTTCAAAAAGAAGAGGAAGTTTTACCCTTGTTCCAAAAGGCAGAAAATTAGCGGCAATAATTCCATCAGAGACCCATTCACCCGAGGCCGTAGTAAAAGGATAGCTATCGGTCTGGTCAGGGGTAGAAGAATAAGCGGTTACAATAATTTTTTTCATTTGAACTGAGGAGGGAGCATTTATTGCAGCAAGAAACGTCTCGCTTGAATCAGAAGGGAGTTGCTCCTCAATATTCGGGGTTTCTTGATTAGATGTGTTGATGATGGTAGAAGGCGATCCTTCTACTAACAAACCTGGCCAGGGGCTTAAAAAGCCAAAAGATATAATAATAGCAATAGCTCCAGCCTTTATAGTCTTATTTCGAGCGAAGTGAGAAACAAGGTTCTGGAGCGAAGCGAACAGGTTCTTATTTCGAACGAAGTGAGAAACAAGGTTCTGGAGCGAAGCGAACAGGTTCTTATTTCGAACGAAGTGAGAAACAAGGTTCTGGAGCGAAGCGAACAGGTTCTTATTTCGAACGAAGTGAGAAACAAGGTTCTGGAGCGAAGCGAACAGGTTCTTATTAAGAGTATCCATAATATTTCTATATTTTTTGTTATTTGTATTAAAAAACTCCCTTCTTGGGAGATTTGTACAGGATTATTTTAGCATATTGAAATTTTTTGTCAATAGTGAGTCTTGGATTGCATTTTTTGTTCTTTTTAGGTAAACTTATTTCGAACGAAGTGAGAAACAAGGTTTTGGAGTGAAACGAGTAGGTTCTTATTTAATAATTTACTAAATTAAGTTTGGGAGGGTTGGCTGAGTGGTCCAAAGCAGCAGGTTGCTAACCTGTGGTCGTTTAAAAGCGGCCCGTGGGTTCGAATCCCACACCCTCCGCCATGGATTCGACAGGCTCACTATAGGCGTGGGGTTGGCGAATCCTTAACATTGGGAGCGGGATGAGAAGTTTACCCCGAGCTTGTCGAGGGGAATCCCACACCTTCCGCCAAGGAAAAGTTTTATCGGAGCGACCCGAATGCTTTATAAATCTAAAAATGACCGAGGATAATAACAAAAAAATATATCCAATAAAATTAGTAATGGGTGATGAGGTAAGAATAATTGCTCCATCCCGATCTTTGACTATTATTTCTGAAGAACTTAGAGAAATCGCAAATAATAGATTTGCCGAATTAGGACTAAAATTAAGTTTTGGAAAATACGTGGAAGAAAAAGACGACTTCGTTTCTTCAAGCATACAATCTCGGATAGAAGATTTGCACGATGCTTTTCGCGACAAAAACGTTAAAGCCGTCATAACTGTTATAGGAGGTTTTAATAGCAATCAACTATTAAAATTATTTGGATTGGGATTTGATTAAAAATAATCCTAAAGTTTTCTGTGGTTATTCAGATATTACTGCTCTCAATAACGCAATATTCGCTAAAACAGGATTAGTTTCTTATTCCGGGCCTCATTATTCAACCTTTGGTCAAGAACTTTATTTTGATTACACACTAGAATATTTTAAAAAGTGTTTGTTTTCAGACGCTTCTTTTGAAATAAATTCTAGTAAAAAATGGAGTGATGATTCATGGTATAAAGATCAAAAAGAAAGAAATCTTATTGAAAATGATGGTTTCTTGATTATTAATGAGGGTGAAGCTTCTGGCACTATAATTGGAGCAAACCTTTGCACCATAAACTTATTACAAGGCACTGAATATTTTCCGAGTTTAGCTAATTCCATTCTTTTTATTGAAGATGATGAAGAGTCTTTGTCTCATACTTTTGATCGCGATTTGCAATCACTTATTCATCTGCCTGATTTTAAAGACGTAAGAGGGATTGTGATTGGTAGATTTCAAAAAGCAAGCAAAATCACAAACGAAATTTTAGTTAAAATTATTAAAAGTAAAAAAGAGTTAGACAATTTACCTGTCATAGCCAATGTCGATTTCGGACACACTGATCCTAAAATAACTTTTCCTGTAGGTGGTGAGGTTAATTTAGTTGCTAATAGAAATAAAATAAAATTAGAATTAGTAAAACATTAAAAAAGAATTTGCCGCCAAACCCTTCGATGAACTCAGGATAAAGAAAAACTTGAAATTGTCCTTTCCGCTTCAAGAAAGAAAGTTCGAATCTCGCCCCCTCCGCCAAATAAAATTTTATCGGATAGACCTATATAGCCGAGACAATAGGGCAACCCGAGTGGTTCGAATTCAAGTCCCCCAGCTGACTTAAATTTATTTAAAAAGCTTTTTTATTATGGTTAAATGATGTTCGAGCTTATGGTATAATAAAAAGAATAAAGGTCGAGTTTATTCTAACTATTAAATTTTAACATTATGGAAAATGTACAAATCAAACAAAAATTTCCCGTCGGTATGATAATAATCTTAATACTTAATAGTTGGGCAATCGTATCTTTATTACTTGGGATGTCTAAAAATTCATCATACCAGTTAGGACCGTTTTTAGTTAGTGGAGCTGGAACAATAATTGTAAATTTAGTTATTGTTGGAATATTGGGAACAATTTTTTATGGCATCATAAAAAGATTAAGGTGGGCAAGAAAGTTAGCGATTGGTTGGTATATTTTTTCAATGGCACTAGCACTGATTAATGTGATTTCATTTTTTGCAAATAAAACTATGTATGACAGTTACTATCAGAAAACTCTCTCACCAGAAGCATATTCTCTGATGACTCCTGCTATAATAACTGGCACTCTAATTTTTGTGTTTATTAGTAACTGGATTATAGGGCTTATAATAATAACCTATTTAGCCAGAAAAAAAGATTTTTTTGTTAATTAATCTTTTCTTGCTCCGTGCTTCATTAAAGAATTTGACGTCTTCCTTCACTAAATAGGTTCCAACATCGTTCCAGAGGACCAGCCACAGTCAGTGCAGTATTGAGAGACCGAGGACGTAGATTTTATTAGTGTTTCTAAAATAGGTTCGAATTCTCTTCGGGGAGCCAACCTTTTTAAAACACCAGCAGAGATGCTGGTGTTTTTGTGTTGACAATTTTCAAAATAGATATGGTATTATACAATATAATAAAAAATAAAATAAAATTATGAAAGAATTTCCCAAGTTTCCTGATCCGGGTCAAGGTTTAGACCAAGAAAAAGAAGAAGCAGGTACAGAGAAGCTAGAAGAAGAAAGAAAACCAGAAGGAATAAGTGAAGAGCAACTAGTTGAGTCTTTGGAAAAAAAGCCAGAACATATTCCAACTCCAGAAGAAGTGTGTTCAGTTTTTAGAGAATTGATTGGAAAGGAATACATAGAAGTTCGTAAACTTGAAGACGAACAAGGTCTTTACTTATATGAGGTTAAAATTCCGGGAGATTTACCAGGTGAAGAAATTGGATATGAATATATGAAAAAAGGACAATATGAAGAAGGTGCAAGTCTTTCGACTGAAATTCATATAGTCTACTATGAAAACGGTAATGCTGTTGGTGGGACATCAGCGGCAAGATATGTTGATGGAAAATGGATAATTCTTTAAATTCAAAAATAAAGTGTGTTTAGGTTGAAGCGAGCTATGTGGACAAAGTCCGCCAGTTAGGAAATGTCTTTGTTGGGTCGTTCCCCCCTTCGTCGAATTTTTTACCCCGTAGTCAAATGCGAAGCATTTGTACTTCGGGGCGTTTTTTGCTTTGCGAAATACGTTATTATTAAAAAGAAGGAACCCACCAAGCAAAAATCAAGCCCCCAATAATTCCTACAATCCACATAATCAAAGCGTAATTCAAAACTATTTTCCATTTGATAACTTTAGAAACACCCAACATTGAAGGCAAGCTTAAAGCGGGACCAGTTAATAAAAAGGATAAAGCTGGTCCAGTTCCCATTCCAAAACCTAAGAGTTCTTTCACAAAAGGAATTTCAACTAAGGTTGGGGTATACATTACTACTCCCATTATTGAAGCTAAAGCAATCTGGAATATTCCTTGACCTAGATAGTGGGAAATAATTTCTGGTTTTAAGAAAATTTTTACAATTCCGATAATAAAAATTCCTAAAAGAACTAATGGTAAAATCTTTTTTATAAAATCGAAAACATTTTTTAACCATTCAAGCAAATCTTTTTTTAAATTTAATGGTTTCTCCCGATATTCAATTTTTAAAGTAGAAATTTCAGCTTCATCTTCTTTCCCCCATATCTTTTCTATAATTAAGCCCGTAATTATTGCCGCGCTTAGAGCTAAAATAATTCTTCCAACGACAAATCTCCAAGAAAGTAAACTAAAAGTTAAGATTATTGCCGCCGGATTAATTGCCGGAGTGGCTAAAAGAAAAGTAATTGCCGGCCCTAAACCTGCTCCTCTTTTTTTAATGGCGGCGAATAAAGGAATAATAGAGCAGGAGCAAACAGAAAGAAGGGGACCGCCAAAAGCGGCAATTAAATAGGCTTTAGGACTTTTTCTACCCAAATGTTTTATAATCAATTCTTTTGGAATAAAAGTCTGCACCGCACCAGCAATCAAAAAAGCCATCAAAAGACAAAACCACGCTTTTTGCAAATAGCTTAAAAGGGTATATACAGGGATTAAGTACCAAGGTGTTCCTGGGGTAACAGGAAAAGGCTCTTTCGGATAAATACCCTGTTCAATTAAACGGCTTTTAATAAAAGCACTGCGCCATTCATAACCGACTAAAATACCTAAAATAACAAAAATTAAAACAAGTCCAAAAAGAATTCTTTTTGATTTCATATTTCTGATTAAGTATTTTTTGATTAATTATTTCTATATTCTTGAAGCCAAGATTTAATTTCCTCAACCGAAGAGATTCGACCGCTGTCTTTAATTTCATCATCAAAAGCAATAGCAGGAGTAAAAGCTATTCCCATTTCAATTATTTTGTCGATATCGTAGATATGTTCTACCTTAATATCAACTAAATTCAATTCTTCTATTGCTTTTTTGGCGTTGGCTTCTAATAACTGGCAATTAGGGCAGCCAGAGCCCAAAATTTTAATGGTCATAGTAATTTATTTAACTCTTTTAAATATTTTTTAACGACCTTTTGGTTTAATTTATAAAAAACCTTTAATCCTTTTTTTTCAAAAGAAATTAATCCAAAATCTTTCAAAACCTTGAGATGATGAGAAACCAAATTTTGAGAAAGTTTCAAACATTGCCAAATATCGCAAACGCATTTTTCGCCATTTCGCAAAATACAAAGGATTTTTAGCCGATTTTCTTCGCTGGTTGTTTTAAGAAATTCGACAGTGTGCGCTAGATCGGCAATTGGCTTTTTATTTTCGCAGCATTTTAGTTTCATAGTTTAATCAATAATTACTATATTAATGTTCATTGATATAGTAATCCTTCTATTTTTTATTGTCAAGTTTTTATTTCGACTCGCCAAGATTTTTGCAAAGCAAAAACTTAGGCGGGGAGAAACAAGGTTCTGGAGCGAAGCCCCGTTTAACGGGGCGAAGCGAACAGGTTCTTATCTTTTTTGGCTATACTAAATACATTGGAAATAGGGTTGTATATTCTGAAGGGGTTTTTGTTTTTCTGTTGCTTTAATAAAAAAATTATGATAATATAAAAATATGCTTACCGCAAAACAAAAGGAAAAGGTTATAGAAGAATTCGCCACTCACAAAAAAGACACGGGGTCGCCTGAGGTGCAGATTGCTTTATTAACAAAAGGAATAAAATTATTAAGCAATCATCTTAAAAAACATCCTAAAGATTATCATTCTCGGAAAGGGCTTTTAGGCATGGTTTCTGGCAGAAGAAGGATTCTTTCTTATTTAAAAAAAGAATCAATCCGTCGCTATAATAAAATAACGAAAAATCTCGGATTATAATTTTAATTTATGCTTATTAGACACAAAAATCAACGAGTGGCAGTTTTGATAGATGTTCAAAATCTTTATCATTCTGCAAAAAATCTTTACGGCGCCCGGGTAAATTTTAAAAATCTTCTTTTAGAAGCAACCGCCAACCGTCAATTAATCAGGGCGATTGCTTATGTGGCTAAATCTGACGAACCTGGCGAAGCTTCTTTTTTTGATGCTTTGGAAAAAGCCGGCATTGAGGTGCGGGTAAAGGATTTGCAAGTTTATCCTGATGGAACAAAAAAAGGAGACTGGGACGTAGGTTTAGCAGTAGATGCTGTCAGATTGTGCCGTAGCGTTGACGTTATAGTTTTGGTAAGCGGGGATGGAGATTTTATTCCTTTGGTAGAATACTTAAGAGCGCTGGGAACCCACATAGAAATAGTGGCTTTTGGAAAAACATCCTCTTTTCGATTAAAAGAATTAGTGGATGAGTTTACAGATTTGGACTCTCGGCCTGAATATTTTCTTTTTAAATCTCAGAAGGAAGGCCTGGGAAGAAAATTGCCAAATATTATTAGAACAAGGTTTAAAAAAATAAGATAGAATACAACGGTATATTATGATGGACAAAAAACAATATCAATTAAAAACAGGAAATAAAACCATAGAGGTAGAATTTTCTAATCTTGTAGAACAATCTAATGGTTCAGTGATGGTAAGAATGGGCGATACTGTGGTTTTAGCTTCTGTAGTAATGAGTAAAGAGGAGAGGGTGGATTTGGACTTTTTTCCTCTTTTAGTTGATTATGAAGAGAAATATTATGCTGCTGGTAAAATTTATGGCAGCCGTTTTATTAGAAGAGAGTCCAGGCCTTCAGACAACGCTATTTTGGCAGGGCGTCTTATAGATAGAACTATCAGACCGCTCTTTTCTGATAGCATGAGAAGAGACGTTCAAGTGGTAGTAACCTGTTTGTCTATTGATGAAGATAATGACCCTGATATTTTAGGAATTATCGGTGCCTCTTTGGCCTTAGGCACTTCTAATATTTTGTGGCAAGGGCCGGTGGCGGCAATAAGAATTTGTTGGTCAGAAGAAACGGGTTTTATTATTAATCCCACCAATAGCGAGAGGGAAGAAGCATTGTTAAATATGATTGTTTCAGGCCCTGATAATATAGTGAATATGATGGAAGCAGAAGCTGAAGAAGTTTCAGAAACCGTTGTAAAAAAAGCCATAGAAACAGCTCAAAAAGAGATAACAGAGCTCAATAAACAATTGGTTAAGATTATTGTTGAACAAGGACGTGTTAAAGAAGAGATTGTTTTAAAAGAACCAAATAAAGATATTAAAAAAGAAGCAGAAACCTTTTTAAAAGGAAAATTAGAATCTGCTCTCTACGTTTTAGACAAAACCGAAAGGGAAGACAATCTGTCAATTTTGAAAGAAGAATTAATAAAATATTTTAGAGAAAAAAATTATCCAGAAGAGGATTTCGCCGACATTGGTTCTATTTTTGAACAGGAAGTTAATGAGCTTGTTCATAAAAATATTTTGGAGAAGGAAAAAAGACCTGATTTGCGAAAATTAGACGAAGTCAGGTCATTAGAAATGGCGATTGATGTTTTACCTCGGCCGCATGGTTCGGCTATATTTATGAGAGGAAAAACTCATATTTTATCAGCTGTTACTTTAGGAGCTCCAGGCGATTTTCTTATATTACAGGGGATGGAAGTGACCGGAAAAAAAAGATTTTTACATCATTATAATTTTCCTGCTTATTCTGCGGGAGAGATAGGGCCTTTGCGAGGGCCAGGCAGAAGAGAAATTAGCCACGGCGCTTTAGGAGAAAAAGCCCTGTTACCTGTGGTGCCTTCACAAGAAGATTTTCCTTACACCATTAGATTGGTTTCGGAAGTTTTATCTTCAAATGGCTCTACTTCTATGGCAGCAGCTTGCGCTTCTTCTTTGGCTCTAATGGCAGCAGGTGTCCCCATAAAGACCCATGTTGCCGGAATTGCCATGGGGCTAATGATGGATAAAGCCAAAAAGTATAAAATTTTAACTGATATCCAGGGACCTGAGGATCCTTATGGAGATATGGATTTTAAGGTGGCGGGGACTAAAAATGGGATTACTGCCTTGCAGATGGACGTAAAAATTAAAGGAGCAGAATCAGAACTTTTGTCAGAAATTTTAGATAGAGCCAGAGAGGCAAGACTTTTTATATTAGAGAAAATGAATCAGGTTATTTCCAAACCAAGGGAAGATCTTTCTCCTTTTGCTCCAAGGGTGTTTATTTTAAAAATAAAGCAGGAACAAATAGGCAGTCTTATCGGGCCTGGTGGTAAAGTTATAAACAAGATTATTGAAGACACTGGCACGGCTATTGATATTGAAGACGATGGCACTGTTTTTGTAACCGCGCCTGATGAAGAAAGAGCCAAATTGGCTATTTCTGAAATTAAAAAAGCGACAAAAGAATTTACTCAAGGAGAATTAGTGGAAGGAAGAGTTTCTCAGATTAGAGATTTTGGGGCTATTATAAGCTTAGGAAATTCTAAAGAAGGACTCCTCCATATTTCTGAATTAGCTCCATGGCATGTAGCAAATGTTGAAGACGTGGTTCATCCTGATGAGATTTTAAAATTAAGGATTAAAAAGATAGAACCCAATGGCAAGATTTCTCTTTCCTTAAAAGACGCGCGCGATCCAGAAGAATATAAAAAGCGGGGTTGACCCCCACACCATAACGAACTTCAAAATCATATATGTCTATCAATTACTGCTAATCTTAGTATGTATTTATATAGATTTATACTTTAAAACAAGATGCCAGATATTAGAAAGATAAAGTTAAATATGATTTAGTGATTTTGGAGTATTTTAATAATATAAGCAAATATCAATATGAAGAATCTGACATCATAAGTTTGTTTGGTGTGGGGGTTGACATTTATTTTTGGTGGTATAAAATGAAGATGGATAATATTTAATTCTAAACTTTTAATTTTAAAAATATGCCAGAAAATTTTTCTATTCCGGGACAAGAAGAGTCAAAACAAAGATTTTCACCTCCCCCTTCAAATGTTTTTATTAGAACCTCGGAATCAGATTTAGAAAGAATTAAATCTGAAGGAGGGGCAGTTTCAGGAATGCCTCCTTTACCTTCATCCGCATCCCAGCCCCAGCCTTTATATCCTGATTCATCGATGGAACAACAACCCGGTATCAAACCAGAATCTGATTTTTCTGAACCTTCTTTTTCTCCAGAAGCACCCTCTCCCGAGCTAACAGGATTTTCTACTCCCGAAACTCCGCCTTCCCAGAAAAACAGGTTATTAATTTTTATTATTATAGGCGTTTTGCTTATAGCCGTAGTTGGTCTTGGATATTTTTATCTTTGGCCTAAGTTTTTTCAAGCAAGGCCTGTTGTCACCACTACCACGACGACAACAACCATAACGACAACCACAACCACTACTTTAGCCGTTTCTCCATATCCTCAAGTGAGCGGTCCGTTTCAGAAATCTATTTTTAACATAGAAATTAGCGGCTCAGATATTGTCAAAGCGATAAAAAATGCAGCAATGTCTGAATTAGCTTCGCCAGGTACTTTCAAAATTCTTATTCCCAAAGTTCACAACGATTCTCTTACCAATGAAGAAGTGGTTCTTTCTTTTATCCCTCGGTTACCGATGAGGCTAAAGCCTTATCTTCTGGCTCGTAAGTATTTGGTCTATGCTTATTATGGAGAAGTTAACCCCTCCCTTGGTTTAATTATTGATACAGGAGAAGAAAATAAAGAAGAAATAAAATCTATTTTCTTAGCCTGGGAAAAAAATTTAGGAATTTTGGATGATTTAAAGGATCTTTTTCTTGTGGGGATTCCTAAAAGAACAGCTAAAGATTTTAAAGAAACCACCAGTGCTGATGCAGAAATTCGTTACTTTACCTATTCTGGGGAAGAAGCGGCGATTACTTATTCTTTCTACGATAGGTATTTGATTATGAGCTCTTCTTCAGAATCAGTAAATAGCGCCATTTCTCATCTTCAGGGTATTACAGAGCCAATTTATCCATAAGAACCTCTTTCGCTTCGCTCGAAATAAAATTGCTTTTTAGTTTAATTTAAGATAAAATAGTATTGCTATGAAAAAATTAGCTAAATCTTTTTTAATTGTATTTCTTCTTTTTTTGGCTCTTTCTTTGCTTTTTTCCGTTATGAAAAGTTCGTCTTTGGAGACAAAAAAAGTAAGTTTTTCTAAAGCGATCCAGGCTTTGAAAGACCAAAAAGTAGAAAAAATCGTAGTCTATCCCAACAATTTTGAGATTTTTCTTCAGGATAACAATGTTCTAATTACAGAAAGGGAAACAAATGTTTCTTTTCCGGAAACTCTACAAAATTTTGGCTTTTCTTCAGAAGAAATATCTTCTTTAAACATAGAAATTAAAGGTGATGGAGCTTCAGCTCTTTTTTTTGGCGTAATATTACCGATACTTCTTCCTATTCTTTTATTGGGATTTTTTCTGTTTTATTCTTTTCGTCGAGCCAGTCAGGGAGCAACGCAAATTTTTTCTTTTTCCCGCTCAAATATTAAATTATTTTCTGCTTCTAAAGACGGAATCACTTTCAAAGATGTAGCGGGACTGAAAGAAGCAAAAGAAGAATTAAAAGAAGTGGTTGAGTTTTTAAAAAACCCTCAAAAATTTCAGGATTTAGGGGCTAAAATTCCCAGAGGAGTTCTTTTAATGGGGGCCCCTGGTTCGGGGAAAACATTATTAGCCAGAGCAGCAGCTGGTGAAGCGAAAGTGCCTTTTTTCCATATTTCTGCGTCTGAATTTGTTGAAATGTTTGTTGGGGTTGGAGCGAGTAGGGTAAGAGACAGTTTTAACACGGCAAAAAAGGCAGCCCCTTCTATTTTATTTATTGATGAAATAGATGCCATTGGCAGGGTAAGAGGAACAGGCATCGGCGGTGGTCATGATGAAAGAGAACAAACATTAAATCAGATATTGGTAGAAATGGATGGCTTTGATAGAGATACAAAAGTTATAATAATTGCGGCTACTAACAGGCCTGACGTATTGGATCCGGCTTTATTACGACCAGGACGCTTTGATAGATTAGTTGTTTTAGATTTACCGAGCATTAATGACAGAGAAGAGATATTAAAAATTCACGTCCAGGACAAAAAATTAGATCCATTAGTTGTCCTGAGAGAGATAGCTGAACGGACTCCTGGCTTTTCCGGGGCTGATTTGGCTAATTTAGTTAATGAAGCAGCCATTTTAGCAGCCCGCAGAAATCAGAAAAATATTACCCAGCAGGAATTATTGGATTCTATAGAGAAAGTTATTTTAGGTCCGGAGAGAAAAAGTCGAATTTTAACTAAGACAGAGAAAGAAATTATTGCTTATCATGAAGTTGGCCATGCTTTGATATCTGCTTTGCTTCCTAAAACAGCTCGGGTAAGAAAAATTTCTATTATAACGCGCGGAAGAGCGGCTGGTTACACAATGAGGATGCCTGATGAGGAAAAATATATGAAAACACGTTCAGAATTTTTGGATGATTTATGCGCTATTTTAGGGGGATATGTGGCTGAGGAAATCAAATTTAAAGATATTTCTACAGGCGCGGCTAATGATTTAAAAGAGGCAACAAATATAGCAAGAGGGTTGGTGACAAAATATGGAATGAGTAAAAAAATTGGCCCAATTTCTTTTGGCAAAACAGAAGAATTAGTATTTTTGGGCCGGGAAATTGCTACCGAAAGAGAATATTCAGAAGAGACAGCAGCCAAGATAGACAAGGAAGTGGCTGATATTATTAAAAAATGCTATCGCCGGACCAAAAAATTACTCCAAAGAAATACAGATAAGATGGAACGAGTTGCCAAAGAGTTAATAAAAAAAGAAACATTAGAAAAAGAAGAATTTGAAAAATTGGTTAAAGAATAAGGGCGTATAGCTCAGTGGCAGAGCGGTTGTCTTATAAACAACAGGTCCTAGGCTCGATCCCTAGTACGCCCACTTTACCCCGTTAAATAGAATCTCTGATTTTAATTTGCAAAGCAAATTATTTAACGAGGTTAATCGGGCGTATAGCTCAGCTGGTTAGAGCGCGTCGTTGACATCGACGAGGTCTCCCGTTCAAATCGGGATACGCCCACTATTTGCTATACCCCTACACTATAACGAGAATAAGCTTCACTTTTCTCATCGTTTTCAGCGATTGATTCTCGTTTAGTGTGGGGGTATACTTATAAAAATTATGAAAATTTTTTATGCTCTGGAGACATTTTTGCCTCATATTTCTGGCGTAACAGTTTCAACTGACAGATTGGCTGATTATTTTAGCCAGGGTAAAAATAATGAGGTTTATGTGATTGCCGCCTCGCCTAATGGAAATTTTCAAATTGATTCTGATTCTCATAAGTATCCTATTATAAGAATTAAATCTTATCCCAACCCTATAAGAAGAAAACTAAAAGTTAGTTATTTGGCCCTGCCGTATATCAGAAAAATATTGGATGATTTTAAACCTGATATTATTCATCTCCAGGATCCTTTTTTTATTTCTCAATCCTTGGCTTTTGAAGCAAAAAAAAGAAAAATCCCGGTGATTGCCACACAACACAGTTCTTTAAGTTTTCCTTTGGCTTATTTAAAATTGCCTAAATTTTTGCAGAAGACGACATTAAAAACTATGGAAAAAGCTTTATCTGCTTTTTTTAATAATTCTTGTGAAGCTTTAATTGCTCCAAGCCAATTTATCAAAAAAGAGATTATTAAATGGGGAATGAACATTCCAATAGAAGTTATTTCTAACGGTGTTGATATTAAATTTTTCCAAAACGCGAGGGTTACTGAGGAGTTTTCAGAAAAATATAATTTAAAAGATTTTCTTGCGAAACCAATAGTTTTTTATGTTGGCCGAATAGACAAGGATAAAAATCTGGAAGTTTTATTAAAAGCGATTCCCTTGGTTCTTAGAGAAATAGAGGCTAATTTTATCTTTTTAGGGCAGGGAGAATTAAAAGAAAAATTAATTAAAGAGATAGAAGAAACCTCTTTTAAAGAAAATGTGCGTATTTCAGGTCCGCTTGATTTTCAATCAGTTGAATTGGCGCAATACTATCAAATTGCAACCCTCTTTGCGATGCCTTCATTTATTGAAGCCCAGAGTATTTCTACAATGGAAGCGATGGCGAGCGGTTTGCCGATAGTGGCTGGTAATGGCGGCGCCTTGCCTGAATTAGTAAAAGATGGAGGAAATGGCTATCTAGTGAATCCCTTAAGGGAGGAAGAATTTGCGATAGCTATCATCAAGATTTTAAAAAATAATAATTTAAGAAAGAAAATGGGAGAGAAAAGTTTGGAATTGATTAAGCCCCATGATATAAATAACACTTTTCGTTGTCATCAAGAAATCTATGAAAAAGTTTGTGAAAATTTCCCCAGAAGTTAAAAGATTAGTGAGATGGATAATTTTTATAATAGCGCTTGGAATTATTTCTTGGGTTATTTTATTTCTCAAAGAAACGCAGGTTTTGCCCCAGGGAGCGATTTCATTGTTAGACGAATTGCCTCAGTTTGTTGCTGAAGACAGAGTTATTATTTTTTCTCCCCATCCTGATGATGAATCTCTTTGTTGCGCTGCCTCTATCCAAAGAGCAATAAATAATGGAGCAGAGGTTTTTATTGTTTTGATTACTAATGGGAATAAAAAAGGTCTTAAAAATACCCGCTATCAAGAATTTATTGATGCTACTAATTTACTAAAAATTGATGATAAACGCCTGTTCTTTCTTAACTATCAAGACGGCGAATTGAAAGAAGTATCTGAAGAAAAATTGAAAACTTCTTTTAGGGCAGTAATTGATGAGGTTAAACCAACGATAGTATTTATCCCCAGCGATTTTGATAATCACCTGGACCATAAGATCTCGGGCCAAAATTTGAAAGAGTTTTTAAGCGATTATAAAGACATTACCGTTTATCAGTATTTGATTCATCATGGTTATTTTCCCAGACCAATCGGTTATCATCCCAATTTATATCTTTTGCCCCCTATCTCAAGTTTGAAGTTTGAGAATCAATGGCTAAAATTATCTTCGGAACCAGAGGAAATTGCCCTCAAGAAGCAAATTATTTATCACTATAAATCTCAGCTCAAAAAACCACCTCTGAAGGAATTGCTCCCGGCTTTTATTCGCCTAAACGAAATATTTCTTAAGAAAAAAGATTAGTTTAATGAAAAAAATAATTATTGATGTTAAAAAACTAGACAAGAACCTGCGGCTTGATAAATACTTAAAGTCAATCTTAACCAACCTTTCCCGCCAAGAAATTATTCGTTTAATTAGAAATGGGAAAGTTTTAATTAAAGGGAGGAATCTCAAACCGAGTACTATTTTGAAAGGAGGCGAAAAAATAGAAATAGGGCTGGAAAAAGAAAAGAAGACGTCACTCTCTCCTGCTTTATCAGGAGAACCACAGATACTTTATGAAGACAAAAACCTATTAGTTATAAATAAACCTGCTGGAATAATAGTTCATCCTACCGCGAGAAATATTTTCGAACCTTCAATTGCCGGCTGGCTTATTAAAAAATATTCTCAAATTAAAAAAGTAGGAGAGGATCCTTTACGACCTGGCATTGTTCATCGTTTGGATAAAGACACCTCAGGAGTGTTAGTGATAGCTAAAAATCAACCCACCTTTTATTTTTTAAAACAGCAATTTCAAGAGCATAAAATTAAAAAGAAATATTTAGCTTTGGTAAGAGGAGAAATTAAAAAACAGCAAGGAATAATAGATTTACCTTTAGTCCGTTCTAAAAAATCACCGATGAAAAGAAAAGTAGTAATTAGGAAAAATGAAGAAAAAAAAGCTAAAACTGCTTTGACAAAATATAAAGTTCTAAAACAATATCAAGGGTATAGTCTTTTAGAAGTTTTTCCTCAGACTGGTCGGACGCATCAAATCAGAGTGCATTTAGCCAGTATAGGCTTTCCAGTAGTAGGTGATAAACTTTATGGTAAACAGAAAAAACCAAATGGATTAAACTTAACTCGTTATTTTCTTCATGCCCAAGAAATCTCTTTTTTTAGCCCCTCTGGAGAATTTCTCCAAATAGAAGCGCCTTTGCCCGAAGATCTAAGAAAAGCATCGCAACAATTAAACCCCAAAATTGACTAAAGTTATTGGTCTGTGTTAAAGTAATAACAATCAATTACCTAATTACACAATTACTTAATTACTAAAACAATTATGTCTGAAATTAAAACAGAAGAAATAAAACCCGGAATGTCTATTAGGGTTTTTCAAACGATAAAAGAAGGAGATAAAGAAAAAACTCAACAGATAGAAGGACTGGTAATAGCAAGAAAGCACGGCAAAGAACCTGGCGCTACTATTACCATAAGAAGAATAATGGATGGCGTGGCTGTAGAATGGATAATTCCAGTTTTTTCTCCAAAAATAAAAAAGATAGAATTAATTAGAACTGCTCGAGTAAGAAGGGCAAAATTATATTTTCTTAGAGAGAAATCTCAAAAACAGATTCGCGCCAAATTGAAAAAAGAGATTAAATAGGGTAATGCGCGGGTGCTGTAACTTGGTAGCCAGGCATCCTTGAGGTGGATGTGTCCGCAAGGACGTGGAGGTTCGAGTCCTCTCCCGCGCACCAACCGGAGGAAATAATCCTTAAAAACCCCGCTAAAGGTCCAAAGACATAGCGGGGTTTTTATTAAAAGATTGATAAAAAGCCAAAAGAGAGTTTTCTACTTCCTTTGGATGCCTAATCGCTCTTCGGCTGCTTGTAAAATAGTAGCCAGCATCTTGGCATAAGACATGCCTGCAAACTTTGCCATCTTTGCCAGGTGTCCATCCCAGCACCAACCGGGATTGGGGTTTACTTCAAGGAGTTTTGGATTACCTTTTGAGTCAATCCTCCAATCAAAACGGCAGTAGTCTTTGCCCTCCAGTCTCTCAAACAATTTCAAACAGCACTCAATAATAAATTTCTCTGTATCTTCTGGAAGGTCAGCAGGAATAGACTTTATCTTCCAGTATGGTGAACTCGGTAGCCACTTGGCTTCATAACCGCATATCTGAGGAAGCTCAGAAGGGAGGACGGAATAATCTTCCCGGATAATTGGTAAAACTAGGTAATCTTCAGGAGGATTGCCTATTATCCCCACAGTTAGATCCTTTCCGGTGAGGAATTCTTCGACTAAGAGGGGTTTGTCATAACCGAACTTCTTCTTGAGTTCTGAAATTGCATTGATAACTTCCTCAATACTATTTGCCACACTCCTTTGGGTAATTCCAAAACTGGAATCGCCAAAGTTTGGTTTAACGAGCGCGGGAAATCCAAAAGGAAGTTTAAAAGTGGTATCCTCTGGTTTGACAAAGAAAGCCTTGGGTACAGGAATCCCCATTTCTTTTGCAATACCGCGAACAAGAGATTTATCATAACAATAAGCAAGACATTGAGGTCCTCCGCCCGTGTAGAGAATTCTCAATACATCAAGAAGCGCTGGGATGTTGAGTTCTTTCTTCGGGTCATTGTAATATCCCTCATCACAGAGATTGAAAACAAAGTCAATTTTGTCTTTTTCTTTAAGTTTTGCAAGGTCTTGGATTAGAGCCTTATGGTTGTCTAAATACTTAAATCGATAATCCGTATTTTGCTCTATTTCTCTGAGCGCGCCTTTCAGTTGATCAATTGTATAAAAGTCATCCTCATCAAAGATGCGCAGGGGTTTTAATGGGTCAGGTTCTGTGGGATCACCCATAATCACAATTATATTTCTGGATGTCCCCTTTTCTCTTATTTTAATAGGAGTCCAATCTTTTCTCACAACGGCTGTTGCAATGATTCTTCTTTCCATCATTCCTAAATCTTGGTTCCGCTGGGAATCTGGTGATATTTCTTTATGAAAGGTAATATCACTGAAGCCCGCTAGTTTTAAAAGTTCCCTCAATTTTTCCCGACGATAGAGTCTTTCAGTATAGAACTGGTCTACGATGACCCCCTTCTCTATATGAGTCACCACTTCTCTTGTTACCAAGTGCTGTTTATCCAATGAAAGGGAACGTTCGCGGCAGACAAAATATTTTTTGTCTATCCATTCCCATGATCTCGGCTGAAAATTTTTCCTCAGGTATTCGCCATCTGCAATATCTACAAGAACGCGTCCCCATGGCTTGAGAACTCTTAACACCTCTTTTAGAACTTCCAAATCATTCTGAATCGTTTCAAAATAGCCGAAGCTGTTCCCTAGAATCATCACGACATCAAAAGTATCGGGTAGATATGGGAGTTTTCTGGCATCTCCTTCTCTAAATTTGACACTCAAACTTTCTTTTTTTGCGCTGGTTTTCGCTTTTTGAATAAGATAGTGTGAACGGTCTAATCCTTCAACATCCCGAAAGTCTCGCCTTGTCAGTTCAAGGGAGTGCCTTCCCTGTCCGCAGCATAAATCCAGAATTTTTTCTCCCGGAGATAGTTTTAGAATCTCTGAAAACAAGTCCACTTCTGTTTTGGTGATGCGCTGGTCATCTATCACGTCGGCATCTGTTTTTAGATAGATTGAATTAAATATGCGTCGCCACCAATCAGGCTCAACATTTTCCTCTAAGTTTGATACGGGACCAAAACATTTGGTATCCTTCTTGATAGCTATTCTTTTCTGAGGAAGTTTGGATTTCGTTGAATTTTCTCTCATATAATAAGTTTTTAAAATCGATGGTGAGCAAAGCGAGAGACAAGGTTCTGCCGACTCAAGCTCGGCAGGTTCTTATATTATAAAAATCTTGCAGCAAAAATGCAAGGGCTGAACTAAGAACCTGTTCGCTTCGCTCCAGAACCTTGTTTCTCACGGAGTTTACACTGAGCAAAGCGAACGTGCTCGAAATAAGAACCTGTTCGCTTCGCTCCAGAACCTTGTTTCTCACGGAGTTTACACTGAGCAAAGCGAACGTGCTCGAAATAAGATTTCTTCTCATAGTAATTTGATTTTAAATTTCTAATGGGGTAAGATAATATAGCGTATGTTTTTTTCAGAATCTAATCAAATTATTAAAGCGGTAAAAACAGCTACTCCTTCAGTGGTAGTTGTTTTAATGTCTAAAGAGTTGTCAAAAATCAAACAAGAAATCGGAGCAGACATCGCCAGGTCTTTAGTTGATGAAAAAGGTATGGTTAAAATAGGCGAATGCTCGGGTTTTTTTGTTTCTTCTGACGGCTATATTTTAACCAATCGCCATATAATAGAAGATGAAGACGCGTCTTATGCAGTAGTTTGGCAAAACAAAACTTATCCCTGCCAAATTTTAGCCAGAGATAAAATAACCGATATTGCGGTTTTAAAAGTTGAAGGCAATAATTTTCCTCATTTAGAATTTGCCGATTCTTCCCAGTTAAAATTAGGGCAGACTGTTATTGCTATTGGCAATGCTTTAGGAGAGTTTCAAAACACTGTTTCCAGGGGAATTGTTTCCGGATTATCCCGGAACATAAAAACAGGGATTGAAGAGAGTCTTCAGGAATTTTCCGGTTTAATTCAGACAGACGCAGCCATTAATCCTGGAAATTCTGGCGGGCCTTTGATTGATATTTATGGAAGGGTTATAGGTATTTGCGTGGCAGTAATTTTAGGCGTAGAAAACATCGGTTTTGCCATTCCTATCAATGAAGCGAAGGTTATTCTGGAAGATATAAAAAAATACGGGAAAGTATGCCGTCCCAGCTTGGGAGTAAGATACTTTTTAGTTGATGAAGAAATGCAAAAACTCCATAATCTTCCTTTTGATTATGGCGCTTATATTATTTATGAAACGGTTCCTGGCCATGGGGGGATTGTTTCTGGAGGATTGGCTGAAAAAGCCGGGTTGCAAGAAGGCGATATTATATTAGAAATTAACAAAGAAAAAATAGCCAAACAATTTAATTTAGCCAAAGCCTTAGCTGGTTATAAAATCGGCGATACAATCAAAGTTGTTTATTCGCATCAAGGAGAGAAAAAAGAAGCGAAAATAAAACTTGAATAATCTAGAAGTCGGACTTCCTTAGGAAGTCCGACTTCTTTATTCTCGATGAATTTTTTGAGAAAATTCCTGAAAACTGGCCAATAATAAAGGCCATTTTTTTAATGAAGCGTCTTCTTGAATAATTTCTTTTGCTTGTTGATGGATTTTTTCTATAAATTCTTTATCCAGAAGCGAGCTCATCACTAAATCAGGAATTCCTGATTGCTTAGTGCCTAAAAATTCTCCCGGTCCTCTTAATGAAAGATCCATTTCTGCCAAACGGAATCCATCGCTGCATTTAACCAGTGTTCTTAAGCGACTGGTAATAGAATGATTAGAAGCCCCAGAAAAAAGAAAACAATAAGATTGATAATGAGACCTTCCTATTCTTCCTCTAAATTGATGCAATTGCGCCAAGCCAAAACGTTCTGCTCCTTCAATAATCATCAAAGAAGCATTAGGGATATCAACTCCTACCTCTATTACTGAGGTAGAAACAAGAATATTAATTTTGTTTTCTTGAAAGTCCTCCATTATTATTTCTTTTTCTTTTGGTTTCATTTTTCCATGCAGCATCGCAACCTTTAAATCAGGGAAGATTTCTTTGGTCAATTTTTTATATTCTTTTTTGACTGCTTTTACCTCATAATTTAGTCGCTCTGATAAAGTGAGGAGGTCTTTTGCTTTTATATCAGACGCTTCTGTTTCTTCAATTCTTGGGCAAATAACAAATGCCTGTCTGCCTTTATTAATTTCCTGGCGGATAAAATTATAAACTTTTTCTCTGTCTCTCGGAAGAACTACTCTGGTAATGATTTTTTTTCTTCCTTCAGGCAATTCATCCAAGATAGAAAGGTCTAAATCGCCATAAAAAGCTAAAGCTAAAGTGCGTGGAATAGGCGTAGCCGTCATTGATAAAAGATGGGGAATTTCGCTTTTATTAGCGTTTTCGGCAATAAGTTGTTTTCTCTGCTTTACTCCAAAACGATGCTGTTCATCAACAATTATTAATCCCAGACGATTGAAGCGAATGTTTTTTTGAATAAGAGCATGGGTGCCAATGACAATAATGGGAAAGGTAGGGTCAGCAGAGGAAATAATTTTATTTAAAGATTGTTTGGAAATCTTGCCTTCTAAACCCTCATCATAAATTTTTGTTGCGGAGGAAGTTAAAAGGGCAATTTTTACCTGAAAGGGCTGAAGGAAAGATTTAAATCTATCAAAATGTTGCTTGGCTAAGATTTCCGTGGGAGCCATAAGAGCTACTTGATATTCTGATCTTACTGTAAGTAAGCTGGAGCCAATAGCGATTATAGTTTTTCCCGAGCCCACTTCTCCTTCTAAAAGTCTGTTCATCAGTTTTTTCTCAAGATTTAGGGAGATTTCCCAGAGCGTTTTTCTTTGGGACTCAGTTAAAGTAAAGGGCAGGGAACGAACGAACGATTGCAATAATGGGATATCAAGCTTTATTTTTGGCGCAGAAAGAAGAGCGTTTTTTCTTTTGGTTTTAAGAAGATAAAGCTGGGAAAGTAATAAAGATTCAAAAATAAATCTTTCTCTCGCTTTTTTAGCCAAAAGCAGAGATGAAGGAAAATGAATTTGATGAAAAGACTGTTGAAGGTCCATAAGTTTGTGTTTTTTGAGCAGGAAATCTGGAAGGGGGTCTTTTATATTCTGGGCTAATTTTAAAAGAGGTTTAATAAAGTAACGTAAAGCCCGGGAACTCAGGCCTTTTGTTTCTGAATATATTGGGATTAAGCGGCCAGTATGCACGGCTTCTTGATAAAACGTTTTTCCAAGTTTTCGTCTGGAGATAATTTCATAAGAGGGACTGGAGAGAATCAACTTTTTTCCCTTGGCTTTTGCCTTTCCCGATAAAGAAAGAGTTGTTCCCGGCGGGATGTTTTTTAGTAAATAAATCTGGTTGAACCAAATTGCGGTAATTTGACCGGTATCGTCTTCTATAATCGCTTCAATAATAAACATTTTCCTGCGATAGCTTTTTCGGACATTGATTTTTTTTACGGTTCCTATTATTGAAAAATTTTCTTCTGGTTGCAGTTCATTAATTTTTTTAATTTGAGAAAAATCTTCATAGCGAAAAGGAAAATACCAAAGTAAGTCTTTTATTGTTTTAATTCCTAATTTTTCCAAATATTTTAAATAACGCGGACCAATACCGCGTAATTCAGATACAGGATCAGAAAGTTTAATCATAAGAATTGACTAATAACGAGTCATTTACGAACATATGAAGAAAGAATCAGCACAAAGGTGCCCCTGGGAAGAATTTCACCCCCACACCAGACGCACCAGAAGTCCCCCTGCGAGGACTCGAACCTCGATCACAGGCTCCGCAAGCCCGTATTCTATCCGTTGAACTACAGGGGGAAAATTGGTGTGGGGGCAAGCTTCCATCACAGGCTCCGCAAGCCCGTATTCTATCCGTTGAACTACGGGGGCCTATTTAAAATTATCACGAATTGCTGATATTTTCAAGATTTTTTAATATTTTCTCTTTTATGCTATGATAAAATCAAATGGAATATTATTCTACCTTAGCTTTTGTTTTGAGGCAGGAGCCGACTAAAGAATACGATCGTTATTATACCTTTTATACCCAGGAATTTGGAAAATTAACCTTGTTGGCTTCCGGGGTAAGGAAAATTAACGCTAAACTTGCCGGTCATTTAGAAGTGCCTGCTTTGATTCAAATTCAATTTACTATGTCCCATATTCCGCGTTTAATCACCGGTTTAGAGAAGATTCCTTATTTAGAGATAAAAAAGAGGAAGAAATCTCTTACCGTCGCTTTTTGGATTACAGATTTGATAAACGAATTTATTTTGGAGAAACAGCCTGATGCTGACCTATGGAAATTACTTTTTGATGTTTTTTATTTTTTAGAAAATAATCTAAGTAAATTTCCCGAGCTCGCTGATTTTGTCTGGTTTTATTTTAATGCCCAATTTTTGAAAATACTTGGTCTTTCTCCGTTTTTAGACGGATGTACTGAATGTGGCAGAAAAATAAATGACAGATTTTTTAGTTTTGAGAAAAAAGGAGTTGTTTGCCAGCTCCATCACCAAAAAAATGATTGGTCCATTAGCGCCTATCAGAAAAGGCTTTTGAATTTTTTATTTGATTCTTCTATCCAGAAATTTTCTCAATTTTCTTTTGTTAAAGAAATTTTGAAAGAGAAAAAATATGTTCAAAGATTTCTCAGCAGATTTACTTTAACGATAAAATCGGATATAATGTAGTAACATTGCCAATATAATACAGTAGTATTGCCAATATAATGTAGTAACATTGCCAATATAATACAGTAGTATTGCAAATAATAATATGAAAATAAAAGATTTTTTAAAAACTTTTTGGGGAGGAGCATTAGTCACAATTTTAATCTTAATTACAGGCTATATTGTCTGGAGCTTTGTAAAAAGCGGAGGAATAACTTTTGCTTTTTTAGGGCCAGACGAAGCTAAGGCTGGAGAGGTAAAGGAGTTTCATTTTGTTTTGAACAATGATTCTCGGGTAAGCCTTCAAGAAGTAACGGTAGAAATCAAGTTGCCAGAAGGGGTCATTGCCGTTGAACACCCGGAACAAAGTATTCTTTTATATAATTTAGGCGAAGCAGTTCCTCAATTTTCAAAAGATGAGGTGATAAACTTATTGATTACAGGAGAGCCGAAAACGGTTAAAAATATCCAAGCCACCCTTCGTTATCGTCCTAAAACCATTAGTTCTGTCTTTGAAAAAAAAGAAATAAAGACCGTATTAATTTCCGGATCTTCTTTTCGCTTGGAGTTAGTAACTCCCAATCAAGTTTTTGCCGAGCAAAGTTTTCCTCTGGAAATAAACTGGGAAAATCTTTCTAATTACACCTTTGATAATATTGAAATCAGAGCAGAATGGCCGGCAGGTTTTATTTTTCAGGAATCTAACCCTGAGATTTCTCCTGAAGTTTCAGGCTATAATGAATGGAGTTTAGGAGAATTAAGTTCCGCCAGCCACGGAAAAATAATAATAAAAGGATTTATTACTGGCCAGCCAAGCCAGACAAAAAGGATAATTTTGCATTTGGGTATGGTTAAAGAAAATATCTTTCTTCCATTGGCAAAAACCGAAGGCTACGTTACTTTGATAAGAAATCCTTTATTAATTTCTTCTTTGGTAAATGGAGAGATAGTCCATAACGCAGATTTAGGCGAGACATTAAATTTTGTTATCAATTATCAAAATAATTATTCTGCTGCTTTAAGAACCTTAACAGTAGATGCTGTTTTTAGCGGTGATGTTTTTGATTTTTCCACTCTCAAAGCAACTGCTGGAGTTTTTTCTTCACGTTTGAACACTTTAACCTGGTCAGGCACAAGAGTGCCCCAGCTTTATGCTCTTAATCCCGGCGAACAAGGAAGTCTTCAGTTTTCTGTAAAACTGAAAAAGGATTGGCCAATGAAAAGTCAAGCTCAAAAAAATATAGTTTTAGAAGTGCGGACAACAATTGAAAGTTCAAATATTCCAGAAGGGTTAGAAGTTTCTGAATTGCCGCGGGCAGCAACCTTAAATACTATAAAGATTAATTCAGGAAGCGAGGTGGTTATTGGCAGTTATTTTCGGGATGCCCCTTCAGGAATCGCCAATTCAGGAAAACTTCCTCTAAAAGCCAACGAGCCAACTGATTTTACAATACATTGGAAGCTCGTTAACAGCTTTAATGCTCTCAAAGATATCACCATAAAAACTACATTGCCTCTTTGGGCAGAATTTACAGGTCAAATCTCTGGTGATTACGGACAAAATCCCCCTTATTACGATTCTACAACTCGGGAAGTTTCCTGGGCTCTTGATTCTGCCCCTGCCGGCTCAGGCGTTTTAACTAAAGCGTCAGAAGCTATTTTTCAGATTAAAATTACTCCTTCTTCATCTCAGGTAAATCAGAAAATAGATTTAATTAGTCAAACGATTTTTACAGCCACCGACGCTTTCACCGGAAAGAACATCAATCTTACTTATCCTGCTGTGGAATCTACCCAATTGACTGATAAGACTGTTTTTTTTGGCGATGGAGTAGTAAGTCCATAGAAAATCAAAAATCAAAAATCAAAATGACAAATCAAAATTCGCGCCGTCGCCAAAGCGGCTATGGCGCGTCGGCGACAAAAATATTTAATATTTAATCTGTATATTTAATCTTTTATATTTGATATTTAATTTTTATTTATGGTGGATGACTTAATGGAACCCCGAAGGAAAACCTTCGGTTTCCTACGGGGCGAGAAAATTGTTTATGAAGGATAATTATTCAAAAGAACAACCTAATTTAATGGAGAAGATTGTAAGTCTTTGTAAGAGGCGGGGATTTGTTTATCCTTCATCTGAGATTTATGGAGGGTTTGCTAATATTTATGATTTTGGACCATTGGGTTCTCTTTTAGCCAAAAATATTCGGGATATTTGGATTAAAAAAATGGTTCAGGAAAAGGAGGATATATATCTAATTGACGGTTCTATTTTAATGCATCCAAAAGCCTGGGAAGCTAGCGGGCATACGTCTGCTTTTACTGATCCTTTAATCCAGTGCCCAGCCTGTAAAAAAAGATTTCGGGCAGACGAATTAGATGGCTGGAGGTTGAAAAAAGACAATCAAACAGGAAAGTGGAATGTTTTAAAAAAAGGAAGTTTAATCTGTCCGGATTGCGGAGCAAATTTAATTCCCGAAGTCAAAGAATTTAATCTTTTAATGACAACAAATGTAGGCTCGGTTGAAGGAGAAAAAACTCAGGTATACCTTAAAGGCGAATCATGCCAGAATATTTATCTTGATTTTCTCCCAATAAGAGATACGATGGGAGCAAAAATACCGTTTGGCGTTGCGCAGATAGGAAAAGCTTTTCGTAACGAAATTACTTTAGGCAAATTTTTATTTAAAGTAAGAGAGTTTGAACAGATGGATATTGAGTATTTTTGTTCGCCAGAAGAGGCAAATAAATTATACGGAGAGTGGAAAGATACCAGATTTAAATGGTACGTTGATACCATAGGTTTGAGCAAAGATAGGTTGCGCTGGAGACAGCATTCTTCTGATGAAAGAATTTTTTATGCCAGAGATGCGTGGGATATTGAATATAAGTTTTTTGAGCAGTTCGAAGAATTAGAAGGGATTCATGATCGCTCTGATTATGATTTGAAACAGCAGGGAAAGTTTTCCGGAAAAACGCTTGATTATTTTGACCCGGTAAAAGGAACAAGATTTATTCCTAATATTATAGAATGTTCCGGAGGTCTGCAAAGAACATTTTTAGCTATTTTAACAGAGAGTTATCAAGAAGAAATGGTAAATAATGAAAAGAGGGTATTTTTAAAAATTAAACCCGCTCTTTCTCCGTATAAAGCGGCAGTTTTCCCTTTAGTGGCAAACAAAGCTAATTTGGTTAAAAAAGCTAAAAGTGTTTTTGATTTTTTAAAACCGGAATTTATGACGATGTGGGATGATATTGGCAATATAGGAAAAAGATACCGCCGTCAGGATGAAATTGGCACCCCCTGGTGTATTACGATTGATTATCAAACTTTAGAAGATGATACTGTCACTATTCGCGATCGAGACACAATGAAGCAGGAAAGGGTTAAGGTAGAAGAAATTAAAAACTGGATAAGGGAACATCTTAATGTATAAATTTAAACTTACCAAACTTAATAATGGGCTTCGTATTCTTATGGTTCCTTCCAAAGAGTCATTATCTTTTCAATTCACTGTTTCAGTGAACACAGGAGCGGATTTTGAAACTAAAAGAACGAATGGTATTTCTCATTTCTTGGAGCATATGTGTTTTAAAGGCACCAAGAAGAGGCCAACAAATTTAGATATTACCAAAGAATTAGATAGTGTCGGTGGTTATTACAATGCCCTTACCGACAAGGAATATACAGGTTATTATGCTCGCCTTGCTAAAGAAAATAAGGAATTAGCGATAGATATTGTTTCTGATATCTATTTAAATTCTCTATTTCCAGAAAACGAAATTCAAAAAGAAAAGGGAGTGCTTATAGAAGAAATAAATACGTATCGCGATACTCCTCCAGAGCATGTGGTGGAGTTATGGGACCAATTACTTTATGGTGATCAACCTGCTGGTTGGCCAATAGTTGGCCTAAAGGATAATATTCAGAAAATGAAAAGGATTGATTTTTTAAAATATCATCAAGCTCAATACAAAAGCCGTTCTACTTTATTAGTGGCCAGCGGCAATTTTAATTCTCAGCAATTAATTGCCTTATTGAAAAAATATTTTCAGACAATCCCGGTTGGTCAAGGAAAAGCAAAACAGAAAATGAAAGAAAGGCAAAGAAAACCAGAAATTTTATTGGAATACAGAAAAACGGATCAAACTCACCTTGTCTTAGGAGTGAGGGGTATAAATCTTTTTGATAAAAGGCGTTACGCTTTAGCTGTTTTAGGCACAGTTTTCGATGGAGGTATGTCAGCTCGTTTATTTCAATTGGTCAGAGAAAAATTAGGAGCGGCTTATTATGTTTATAGTAATGTTTTAAAGTATACAGATAGAGGTTATTGGAGTATTAATGCCGGAATTGACAACGATCGATTAGAAAAAGTGCTTTTAGCTATTTTGAAAGAATGGTCTAAATTGAAAACAGAAGTGATTAATCTAAAAGAAATTAAAAAAGCTAAAGATAATATTAGAGGAAGAGTAGCTTTAGCAATTGAGGATGTTCATAGTTTGGCTTATATTTACGCTAAGCAATTGCTTTTAGAAGACAAAATAGAAACCCCTGAACAATATTTAAAAAAGATTAAACAAGTTACTAGCCGTGATCTTCAAAAAGTAGCGCAAGATTTGCTAAAACCGCAATCCCTTAATTTAACTTTAATAGGTCCTCACAAAAACAAAGAAAAATTGCAAAAATTACTTTCTAATTTTTAAGTCTATGTTTAAAACGACACAAGAGATAGATATTTCCTGGCAGAGTATTCTACGGCTTTTTATTGTTTTGTTTGCTTTTATTGCGGCCTGGTATTTTAGGCAGATTATTTTTGTTATCTTGCTTGGTTTTATTTTAGCTTCGCTTCTGGACAGACCCATAGATTATTTAGAAGAAAAATCAAAAAATCGCTGGTTGGCGACTTTTGTTGTTTATTTTATTTTTTTGACTATTTTGGGATTGGTAGCTTATTGGTTCATTCCGGCTTTTAATAATTATATTGTTGGATTTTTGGATTTTTTTCCGTCCTGGATGAACAAAGAAACTTTAATTCAATTATGGCAAGAGAGGGAAACAGTGGAATTTTCAATACAGAAATGGTTTGGTTTATTAGGTATTTCTGAAAGCCAATTGTCGCAATTTTTAGTTCAATCCAGCGGTTTGCTTATTAAAATTCTAGGAGGAGCTTTTTCCGCTTTTTTTGTCCTTCTTCTATCTTTTTTTATTAATACAGAAAAAAAAGGAATAGAAAAAGCAATTCGTTTGATTTTTCCGAATGCTTACGAAGATTATGCAGTTTATCTTTGGGGTAAAACGCGCAGCAAAGTCGGAAGTTGGTTTTTCAGCCAATTAATCCTGAGCACTATAGTTGGAGGCCTGGCCTTTATTAGCTTAAAAATCTTAGGAGTTCCTCAAGCTGAATTTTTAGCAATATTAGCAGCTTTATTTGATTTTATTCCTTATATTGGTCCTTTGATTATTGGCTTCATAGCATTCTTAGTTGGAATAAGCCAAAGTCTTTTCTTGGGAATTTCAATAATAATTATTTTTATTATTATTCAAGCCATTGAAGGTTTTGTTGGCCCATTATTGCGGGCTAAAACAATGAAATTAAATCCTTTAGTAATTATTTTAGCTGTTTTAATAGGCGGAAAATTAGCTGGAGTTGCCGGGATTATTATTGCTTTGCCATTAGCAGCAGCCGCAATAGAATTAATTAGAGATATTCAAACTGGACGCATTGCCGCCTATTTGCCTCAGAAAAAACTTCTGTAAAATAGCCGCCAGTTTATATGAAGTCTATTTTAATTTCCAAGGTTGATTTAAAAAATCTATATTTAGATAAAAAATTAACTACCTTTTGTTTTATATGAATAAAAAAGTTTTTTTCATCTCTACAGCAATTGATTACCCTTCGGAAAAGCCGCATTTAGGTCATTGCTTGGAGAAAATTCAGGCCGATGTTATAGCTCGATATAAAAGACTTCAAGGATTTGATGTCCATTTTAGCATTGGTACCGACGAACACGGGTTAAAAATTCAAAGATATGCCCAAAAGGCGGGTAAAAAACCGCAAGAATTTGTAGATGAGATGAGTGGATATTTTAAAGATTTGTGGGAAAAGCTTAATATTTCAAATGATGATTTTGTTAGGACGACAGAGAAAAGACATATAAAAGTTGTTCAGGAAATTATTAAAAAAATTTATAAAAAAGGCGATATTTATAAAGGAAAATATAAAGGATTATATTGCGTAGATTGTGAGAGCTACTATATGCCAAAAGATTTAATTGATGGAAAATGCCCAATTCATCATAAGCTACCGGAATTAATAGAAGAAGAAAGTTATTTCTTTAGGATGAATAAATATCAAGAAGCTCTCATAAGATATATCGAAGAAAACAAAAATTTTATTATTCCTGATAGTAAAAGAAATGAAATTTTAAATAGATTAAAAGAACCCCTTCAAGATTTGAGTATTTCAAGGACTGCAGTTAAATGGGGAATTCCATTGCCCATTGACGAGAAATTTACCTTATTTGTTTGGATAGATGCTTTAATAAATTATCTTACAACTATAGATTATCCGGGCAAAAAATTTAAAAAATTTTGGCCAGCCGATGTTCATGTTATAGGCAAAGACATAGTCTGGCATCATAGTGTAATTTGGGCTAGTTTGCTTTTGTCTTTGGGGTTGCCATTGCCTAAAACTATTTTTGTTCATGGCTTTATTACTGTTAAGGGAGAAAAAATGTCAAAATCTTTGGGGAATATTATTAATCCTGTAGAGTTAGCTGAGAAATATGGCAGGGAAACAATTCGTTATTTCTTTATCCGCGAGTTTTCTCCTTTTGAAGATGGTGATTTTTCCGAGACCAGATTAAAAGAGCGCTATAATAGTGATTTAGCGCAAGGATTAGGTAATTTAGTTTCGCGCGTTTTGGCTTTAGGAGAGCAATATGGCAAACCAATTTCCCTTAATTACCCAATTACCCAATTACCAATTACCCAATCTTTAGATGATTATAAAAAATATATGGAGGGATTCCGTTTTAATGATGCTTTAGCCACTATATGGGGTTTAATCTCTTATTGCGATAAATATATTAGTGAAGCAAAGCCGTGGGAGAAAATAAATGATGAAAAAGAATTTCAAAAAATTTTAGGAGAATTAATATATATTTTAGCTAATATTTCTCTGATGCTTTCGCCTGTAATGCCGCAGATCTCTGAAAAAATACTCAAGTTTCTTAAATTACAAGATATATCAAAACAAGACTGGTTATCTCAAAAAATTTCTCTTAAAAAACAACCACCTTTATTTCCCAAAATAAATTAAAAATGACACAGAGGGTCATCCCGAGTGAAACGAGGGATCTCTCAACTTGTTTGAGAATTATTCTCGTATTCACGAGAGATCCCTCGTTGCTTTGCTCCTCAGGATGACGGATTCATTTTTAAACTTTGCATTGTCATTTTGCATTTTGATGGTTCGGCTTTGCCCCGTTAAACGGGGCTTTGCTCACCATCAATCCTGAGTTGAGTCGAAGGATTGATTTTTGAATTTTGAATTATTATAATTATGTTTTTTGATTCTCATACCCATTTAAATTTAGCTGCTTTTGACAAAGATAGAGAAGGAATAATAAAAAAAACCCTGGAACAGGGTGTTTTTGTAATTAATATAGGTACTTGCTATGAAACTTCCAAAAAAGCAATAGAAATTTCTAAGCAATATAAAAATTGTTGGGCTACTGTAGGATTGCATCCTAGCCATACAATACCTATGAAAATAGACAAAAGTGAGTTAGGAATAAACAACGGGGCAAATATATCAGAGCCAGAAATTTTTAATGAACGATTTGAAGATCTCTTAAAAGAACCCTTCGACTTTGCTCAGGGCAGGCCCAAAGTAGTAGCGATAGGAGAATGTGGATTGGATTATAGTTATTTAAAAGATTTTTCTGAGGAAGAACAGATAAAATATAAAAAAATAGAGGAAGAAGAATTTAGGAAACAAATTCAAATTGCCAAAAAATATAATTTACCTTTATCTTTACATGTGCGCGATTTGTATGAAAAAGCTTTAATGATTTTAGAAGAGGAAAAATATAAAGACGAGGCAGTATTTCATTTTTTTACTGGAAAACTGGAGCAAGCGCAGAAGATTTTAGAAAGAGGATTTTATCTGGGTTTTTCTGGAATTATTACCTATTCCAAAACAATGGATCAAGTTATTAAAAACACTCCCATTGAAAAAATATTAATTGAAACAGACGCTCCTTACATAGCCCCTATTCCTTATCAAGGGAATAGGAATGAACCAATTTATGTGAAGGAAGTGGCTAAAAAAATTGCTGAAATAAAAAATCTACCCCTGAAAGAGGTAGAAAAAACGACTTTCGAGAATGCCAAGAGATTGTTTAATTTAAGTTTTTGACTTTTGACTCTTGAATTTTTATTACACCTCTATTACTACCGGCAAAACCATTGGCCGGCGTTTTGTTTCTTTAAAAAGAAATAAACCTATCTCGTTTCTTAAATTATCGCGGATATAACCTTCGTTAAACGTATGACCGCTGGTGGAACGGTTAACAACTTCTCTGACTATTTTTTTTGTTTGGTCTATTAAATTTTTGGATTCTTTCATATAAACAAATCCTTGGGAGATAATTTCCGGTTTATTGTGGAGTAATCCCGTTTTTCTGTCCACTAAAGCGACAATAATAAATATTCCGTCTTTAGCAATGGTTTGTCTTGCTCGCAGGACTACTTCTTTAACGTCTCCTACCCCCAATCCATCAACCATTATATAGTTTGTAGGAACAAATTTTCCCGTAGCGACGATGCTGTTTTCAGTTAATTCAATAATTTGACCGTTTGTAGTTACTATTATATTTTGTTTTGGAATGTCTAAAGATTCTGCTAATTCTCCATGAAGTTTTAACATGGAAAAATTGCCAAGGATGGGCATAAAAAAGCGCGGCTTAGTAAGATTAATCATCATTTTTAAATCTTCCTGATAGCCATGCCCTGAGGCATGAATATCAAGCATTTTATAGTGGTAGACTTTAGCTCCTTGTTTTGCCAAATTATCTTTTAAGTTTTGGACCGCTAATTCATTTCCCGGGACAACAGAAGAAGAAAAAATAACCGTGTCTCCTTTTTGTATCCTAAAATATTTATGTTCTCTATTTACTATTTTCATTAAGGCGGCTTCAGTTTCACCTTGGGCTCCTGTGCAGAGTATTGTTAATTTTTGCGGATCAAGCCGATTTGCTTCTTTCCAATTAATTAAAGACCCTTTTTTTATATTTATGTATTTTAGTTTTTCTGCAATAGCGATATTGGTTCTCATCGCATAACCTTGAATAATAATTTTACGATTATATTTTTCTGATAACCAGATAGCCTGTTGAAGGCGATTAATCATTGAAGAGAATGTGGCTAAGATAATTCTTCCGTTAGCAGACCTAAAAACAGAGTCTAAATTATCCATAATTGTTTTCTCCGAAATAGAATGTCCTGTATTTTCTACCCCGGTTGAATCTGATAATAAAAGATGAACCCCTGGAGAAGCAAGAGCAACGATACGCGATAAATCAGCTGGTTTATCGCCCATTGGTTGAGGATCAAATTTGAAATCAGTTACATACATAATTAATCCATGCGGGGTGTTAATAGCCAGCCCTAAAGTGTCGGGGATATTATGATTTAAATGGAACGGAGAAATTTTAAAAGGACCTAAGGCGATAGATTTATTTGGATTTATTTCTTCAATATTGAGCTTTTTCAAATGAGGAAAATCCTCCTGTCTTTTAAGGATTATCCCCCGGCTGAGAGGAGCAGTATAAATAGGAGGATAGTTTAACTTATCAATGAGGTAAGGAATGGCTCCTATATGGTCATAATGAGCATGAGTAATAAAAATTCCCAGTATTTTTTTTTCTGGATGATTGGTCAAATATTCTATATTGGGAATGATAAAATCAATACCCGGCATATTTTCACCAGGAAATTGTAATCCCATATCAATAATGAGGATCTGGTTTTGATACTCAAAAAGAGTCATATTGCGACCGACTTCTTCCAACCCTCCCAGAGGGATAATTTTTAATGGATCAGAAGATATCTTTGTTTTTTTATGAAATATTCTGCCTTTCATAGGTTATTTGTTTATTGTTATTTTTGAGCGAAGCGAAAGGTTGTTATTTGTGTGCCGCCACGTTAAACGTGGTATAGGCACGTTAAACGTGCCGCCACGTTAAACGTGGTATAGGCACGTTAAACGTGCCGCGGGTGGGATTTGAACCCACATCCCGAAATTTCGGGACACAGTTCTGAACCGTGCGCGTCTGCCAGTTCCGCCACCGCGGCAATAATTAAGAATAATTTTATTTTTTATATTTGATATTTTATTTTTGATTTTTTATGGTGCGTTTAGTATTAATATACCAATTTTCTATATCAGCGAATTTTTCTGAAGGAAGATTGGCAAATTGAATATTATTACCTTTAATTTTCTGAGGAAGAATATAAAGATAAAAAGGGTTATAAAGAAAAAGAGCGGGCTTATCTTCAAAAAGAATATTCTGGATAGTCTTCATTTCATTTATCCGTTTTTCTTCATCAAAGGTTTGCCTTGTTCTTTCTAAAAGTTCGTCTAAATTTTTATTTTCATAAGCAGAAAGATTAAGACCGGGGTCAGTTATTTGAGAAGAATGCCAGAAGGAGAATAAATCAGGATCCTGACCGATAATTGCTCCAAAAAGCAAAGCATCATAAGATCGGGTTTGAATAATCTCTTTTTCCAAAGTGGCCAAGGGAAGGATTTGTAATTCCACAGAAATTCCTATTTGTTTCCAAAAAGTTACCAGATAATTAGCCACTCTGATTAATTCTGAATTATCAGGAAGAGAGAGGGTAAAGCTTACTTGTTCCGGCTTTAATTTATCAATGATTTCTTTTGCTTTGAGCAATGAATGTTCTGGAGAAAGATTAAATTCTTCACCCGCGAATCCTGAAGAAATAGGTCCGCCCAAAGAAAAAGCTTGATTTTTTAATATCTCTGTAATCAGTTTTTGGCGGGAGACTGCTAAATCCAATGCCTGACGAATTTCTTTCTGATTTAAAAGAGGGTTTTTGAGATTTAAGAATACCGCGTAATAGCGAGGAAGAAATAAAGAAACAATTTGAGTATTCTTTTTATTTTCAAAGAAATCCGCATCTTCAATCAAAAGAGGCGAGAATCCATCTATTTCTTTTTTTAATAATCCACTTTTGAGTAAATCATAATTGTCATAAGAACGGAAAATTAATTTAGAAATATAAGGCTCTTTTTTAAAATAATTTTTATTAGCCACTAAAGAATAGCTGATAATTTTTCCTTCTTTATTTTTTTCTAAATTGTTAAAAAGATACGGTCCTGTTCCAATGGGGTTAAGATTGTAAGGATGCGAGAGAAAGTTTCTTGATTCAATATTTTCCCATAGGTGTTTTGGGATTATTTTTAAGGTGAGATTCTGCAGGAAAGGTTTATATGGGTTTCTAAGATTAAAGCGTATAACATGGGTGCCTAATTTTTCTACAATAACTCCTCCCCAATTTAGTCTCAAAGGACTCCTAATATTTGGATTTTGAATGGTCTCAATTGTGAAGATTACATCATCTGCTGTAAAAGCTACTCCGTCATGCCAAAGAACATTGTCTTTTAGAAAAATAATATAAGTTTTGCCATCTTCGCTTATCTCTGCCTTTTCTGCCAAGCAAGGAATTAGCCCTCCTTGTCCATCAACAGAATAAAGGCCATTATAGATTAATTCTATTAAATCTTTATCATAGTCGTTGGATTGGGCTAAAACAGGGTTGATGTAAGACGGTCGGCCGATAATTCCTAAGCGCAAAACCCCTCCTTTTTGTGGTTCTACAACAGTAAATTTTGGGATGCAGCTGAGGATGAGAAGGGAAATTCCGGCAAGGAGAAAGGATAAAAATAAAAAACCGAGAATTTTTTCTCTTAATGATAATTTTAACCACTTTTTGAATAAAGAACTAAAAATGGTTTTCATCAAAACAAATGAGCTAAGAAAATTAAATTAGGAAAGAAATAACTGCCAAAGCGATAAATAAACCTCCTAATATAATGGTGAATATAAAAATACTTTTTTCTAAACCCCTTCGGGTGCCGTAAAATTGAGAAGATAATCCTCCTAATATTCCCATCCCTCCCCCTCGCTGTTGCAGAAGGACAAGAATTATAAGAAGGATGCCAATAACAATTTGAGCAATAACTAAAATAGATTGGTTCATAGTTCTTATTTAATCCAATACAGAAACGAATTAAAAATACTAATAATAATAGAGGCAGCAAGCCAGGTGATAGGACTTTGAATTACTAATACCGGCATTAAAAAAGAGGCGGTTTTTAGAAGAATAATATTAATAACGAAGATAAAAATACCGAGCGTTACCCAAACAAGAGGAAGAAAAAGAAGGCGTAATATCGGTTTTATTAATAAGTTGAGAATTGAAAGAATAAAACCGAGAATAATTAGTTGCTCTAAGGTGCCTTGAAAATAGAAATCATTAAATAGATAGTTTAGCAATCTCTGGCAGAATAAAATAGCAACTATATTAAGAATGACAGCTAAAAAAAGTCTTTTTAAAAAACGCATCATTGAATTGATATTAACATTATATGTTAATAATAGCAAAAAGTCAAAGGTTATTGTCAATACCAAGTAAAGGGAGCAAACTTTGTCCTGTCATTTCTGATGGAATTGGAAGACCAAATAATTCCAAAATTGTGGGGGAAACATCAGCGAGCATACCACTGGCCCACCTTTCTATTTCCAAGATTTCTTTTTTTGAACGTGGAGAAGAAAATCTCCATCTTTTATCTATGAGATAGAAAGGAACAAGGCTGATATCATGTTCGGTTTCTATCACCCCTGTTAGAGGGTTCATCATTCTTTCCAAGTTACCATGGTCAGCAGTAATAATCGTTGTATAATTTAATTCCTGGCTTTTTTTAATCACTTTTGCTATTTCTTGGTCAATAATCTTAGCGCACTGGATTCCTGCTTTTATATTGCCAGTGTGCCCTATTAAATCAGGATTAGCATAATTAACCAGGATAAAATCATATATATTTTCATCAAAGGATTGAAAAAGACGAGTACTGATTTCTGGGGCCTTTAATTCTGGATAATCTTCAAGGTGCAAGGTTTTTATAGAAGGAATGATTACCCAATATTCGCCCGGAAAGGGTTTTTCTTTTAAGCCATTAAAAAAATAAGTGACGTGAGCATATTTTTCTGTTTCTGCCAAATGCAATTGCCTTTTCCCGGCTTTAGAAAGAACCTGGGGCAAACAGGTAGAGATTTTTTGAGGAGGAAATACTGCTGGCAATGGAAAATCTTTTTTATATTGAGTAAAGGTGGCGATTTTCAATTTCTGAAACTTTTTAGCGGGAAATTCATTAAATTGAGGGCTATAAAAAGCTTCAACTAATTGCCTCATTCTTTCCTCGCGAAAATTAAAGAAGATTATGCCATCTTCTTCATTTATCACTCCTAAAGACTCCGGGTTTTCTGGGTCTCCAATCAAGGCAGGGACGATAAATTCATCGGTCATACCTTCTTTATAAGATTTTTCTAAATATAGCCCAGGATCTTTTTCTACTTTTCCTTTACCAAATACCAAAGCATTATAACATTTAGCTGTTCTATTAAAATTATTATCCCTATCCATAGCATAAAAACGACCTGATAAGCTGGCAATTTTGGCTCGTCCGCGTATTTTTAAATCTTTCTGCAATTTAACGATTAATTCTTTTGCGCTTGTAGGAAGAGAATCACGGCCGTCAGTAAAAAGATGGAGATTTATTTTTTCTATTTTTAGAGCATTGGCTAAATCCAAAAGCGCTATAAGATGTTCGTAAGAACTATGGACAATATTGTCGCTAAATAAACCGGCTAAATGCAAGGTACTATTATTTTTTTTAACATAATTATAAATTTCTAATAAAACAGGATTTTGAAAAAAAGATCCATTCTGGATGCTCTGGGAAATACGCACAGAATATTGGTATAAAATTTGGCCAGTGCCCAGTGTTAAATGGCCTACCTCGCTATTTCCGGCTTTATTAAACGGCAAGCCCACAGCAATGCCTGAAGCTTGCAGGGAAGCCATAGGGTAATATTTTTTTATTTCATCAATATTTGGAGTGCCGGCTCTGTAAACAGCGTTAGAAAAATCTTCTTGCCCTATTCCCCACCCATCCAGAATTATTAAACAAATTTTTGAACGAAAACCAGACATAAATACAATAATTTCAAATTTAGACTTTAAAATTTAATAGTAGTATACCTTGTTTTCTTTTCTTTGACAAAGGGTATATTTTTCTGCTATCATTATACTGTTCTATACTTAACTTTTAACGCAGCTACTATTTATTCTCTCTCTTGTGATTAACTTTTTAGAATGTTTTATCCAAAGCTCGTCTCGCCTTTTTCTTTAAGGATTTGGCGGGTAAAAGATTTTTTATTGCATTACAATTATCTTAAGGAGCTAAATTAAAGACTCCTAAGATTTTTTTGAATTTAAGTTGGAGGATAAATAGGCCTTTAATTAAAAAATTATGGCTATATTTAATATCACTAATATTGTTCTATCTTTAGGGATTGGCTTATTTTTTGGTTACGTCATTCGTCAAAAGATTGCTCAAAAATACGCTGATTCTATTGAATCTAAATTAAAATCTCGCCTAGAGAAAGTTCGGGAAGAAGCAAAAAACATTGTTTTGGAAGCCAGAGAAAAAGCTACTCAAATTTTAGAGGAATCTGAGGAAGAGAAGAAAAAAAGAAAAACCCAGCTTGATAGAATGGAAGAAAGATTGTTTCAACGGGAAGAATTAATTGATAAAAGGCAAATAGAATTGACCGGAAAGGAGAAAGAGAACAAAAGAGTTGTTGAAAAGATACAAAGCTTGAAAACAGAGTTAGAAAAACTTCAAAAAAGCGAATTGGAATCTCTAGAAAAAATAGCAAAATTGTCAATAAAAGAAGCAAAAGATGAGCTCCTTAAAAGAACAGAAAAAGAATATAAAGAAGATATATTAAAATCTTTGGAAAAATTAGAAACGCTCAGAAAAGACGAAATGGAAAAAAAAGCAAAAGAAATAATTGCAGGAGCAATTCAAAAATACAGCCGTTCAAATGTAGGCGAGATAACCACTACGGTGATGGCTTTGCCTTCTGAGGATATAAAAGGCAAAATAATAGGTCGCGAAGGAAGAAACATTCGTCATTTTGAAAGACTTACCGGCGTAGAATTGATAATGGATGATTCGCCAAATACGATTATTCTTTCAAGTTTTGACCCCACCAGAAGAGAAATTGCGAAAATGGCCTTGGAGAAATTAATTCAGGATGGCCGTATTCAGCCTGCAAAAATAGAAGAAAAAATTACAGAAGCTCAAACAGAAATAAGAGAAAGGATTAAAAAAGCGGGGGAAGATGCTGTTTATGAAGTAGGAATATTAGATTTGCCGCCAGAAATAATCTATCTATTGGGAAGGTTAAATTTTAGGACAAGCTATGGACAGAATGCTTTGATGCATTCCATAGAAGTTGCTTTATTAAGCGCCGCCTTAGCTTCAGAATTAGGGGCTGATGTAGAAGTGGCAAAAAAAGCAGGATTAGTTCATGATATCGGGAAAGCGGTGGATCAGGAAGTAGAAGGAACTCATTTAGAACTGGGAAGAAGAATCCTGAAAAAATATAATTTACAAGAAGAAATAATTAAGGCGATGCAGTCTCATCACGACTCATATCCTGTTGAAACGCTGGAAGCGGCTATTGTAAATGCCGCTGATGCTATCTCTGCTGCTCGTCCTGGCGCAAGAAAGGATAGCGTGGAAGCCTATCTTAAGCGTTTAGCCAATTTGGAAGAAATAGCTTCTTCTTTTGAAGGAGTAGAAAGGGTTTATGCTGTTTCTGCCGGCAGAGAGATTAGGGTTTTTGTTTATCCGGAAAAGATTGATGATCTTGGGGCAGTAAAACTTGCCAAAGATTTAGCCAAGCGCTTGGAAGAAACCTTGAAGTATCCAGGCGAAGTTAAAGTTACAGTAATTCGGGAGACAAGAGTTATTGAAATCGCTAGATAATAAAAATTTGCTTTATTTAAGCACTCTTGATATAATTATGGTATTGATAAAATAAAAGGTCGAACAACCTTTAGGCAGAATTTATTAACCTAAAGGCAAAATGTTATTAAAAATTAATTACTATGACAAAAGAAGGTTTAATTGACGCCATTGTTGGTAAAATAGGTTGTTCAAAGGTAGATGGTGGCAGAGCTTTGGAGGTAATTACCGAGACAATTACTAAATGTTTGACAAATGGAGAGGATGTAACCATAACAGGCTTTGGCACTTTCAGCGCAAGAAAAAGAGCTGCTAGAATGGGGGTAAATCCTAAAACTGGTGAGAAGCTTCAGATCCCTGCGATGACAGTTCCAAAATTTAAGGCAGGGAAATGCCTAAAGGAAGCTGTAAGATAAAGAATATATATATTCTTTTATTTAAAACCCCGACCAATTTAGTCGGGGTTTTAAAATTTAATATTCTATTCAACCCTGTTGGATGTTTACTATTTTATCTTTACTTTTATCTTCATCTTGTTTCTTTTCGTTTAATCCTTTAAGAGACAATGAAATTCTATCGTTTTCTATGCTAATGATTTTTGCCTCTTTTATTTCTCCTTCCTTTAAGGCATCATCAACGTTGACTGTTGGTTTATCAGGAATTTCTGATATATGGATAAGCCCATCAATGCCCGTATCTTCTAATTTTACAAAAGCGCCAAAATCTACTAATTTGGTAATTTTTACCTGCACCTTATCTCCAACTTTATATCTACCGATAATTTCTTTTATTTTATCTTTTTCTACTAATTTTTCGGAAAAGATTAATTTATTGGCATCGGTGTCAAAGTCCAATATTTTAACCTGGATTTCCTCTCCGATTAAGGATTGTAATTTTTCTAAAATTTTATTTTTGTTGCCTTCGTTTACCTTGGGATAATGTTCTTTTGCTAATTGGGAGGCGGGAAGAAATCCTTTGATATTCTCTATTTGCCCCATTAAGCCTCCAGCATTAGCCTCTGAAATCAACAAAGGGAATGTTTTTCCTTCATCCCTCATTCCTTTTATTTTTTCCCATACTTTTTCTTTTTCTAAATTTTGCAGGGCTAATTCTATCAATCCTTCTTCATTATTCCAATCAAGAACCTTTACTAAAATCTTATCGTCTGTTTTTAGATTTTTAATATAGTTTTTTGTTTCTATATAATTCACTCCTTGAACAATGCCGGTGCCATAAGGAGAAAGGTCTACGAAGAGTGATTTTTCTTTCTTTTCCAAAACAGATCCCTCAACCAGGGACCCTTTTGAATTTAAAGAAGAATTATTATTTTTTTCCGGAGAATACATATAATTGGTGCCTGGGCGGTGAATCGAACACCGGACGCCAGTCTCTTCAGGGCTGCGCTCTACCACTGAGCTACCCAGGCTCATCTTAGATTATTAGCTTATCATATTAAAATTTTGAAGTAAAGGAAAAATTAGTGGGCAGTATAGGATTCGAACCTATGACCTCATGAATGTAAGTCATGCGCTCTAACCAACTGAGCTAACTGCCCTTTTTTTTCTAATGGTGGACCCGAGGGGACTCGAACCCCTGATTCGACTATGCCATAGTCGCGTGTTGCCTCTATACCACGGGCCCAAATTATATTCAAATCCTATCAGTTTTTTGATTAATTTTCAAGAAAAAATAACATTTTGTTTATTTTAATAAAGGAATATGATATTATTACTCTGTATTCAGTATTCTGTATTGAATATAAATTACTCAATTACTAATTACTTTTGAATTTTGATTTGTCCCGAAAATGTCCAATCTTTGCTTGGCAACATTTCCGAGGATCCCGTGGATTCAAAATCGGGATGATAATGAGTATTTAATTGTTTTAATCGCTTGGACACAACGGGATCTAGAAAAATTTACAAAATCAAAGATTTTGAATTTTTCGGGATATTTTTGATGGTTCGACTCTGCTCACCATGGCTTCGACTGAGCTCAGCCGAATGTCCAATCCTGAGCGAAGTCGAAGGATTGACTTTTGAATTTTAACTTTTATTATGAAACTTTCTTCAAAAGAAATGGAAAAGTTGGCGATAACTATTCGCCAAGAAATAATAGAAATGCTTTTAAAAGCAAAATCAGGTCATTGCGCAGGGCCTTTGGGCGCAGTGGAATTATATATTGCTCTTTATTTTAGCGGCATCTTAAATTATGATTCCCAAAATCCAAATTGGGAGGAAAGAGACAGGGTTGTTATTTCCAATGGACATTATGCGCCTTTAATTTATACAGTTTTGGCTCATGCTGGCTATTTTCCTTTAGAAGAGTTGAAAACTCTGAGGCGATTAGGCAGTCGGCTTCAAGGACACCCCCATCGCCTGTCTTTGCCAGGAATTGAAACTTCTTCTGGTCCAGTAGGCGAAGGTTTGTCCCAAGCAGCTGGAATGGCTTTAGGGGCAAAAATTGATAAAAAGAAATGGCAGGTCTATTGCTTAATGGGAGACGGCGAACAAGATTGCGGCAATACTTGGGAAGCGGTAATGATTGCAGGAAAATATGGTTTGGATAATTTGACAGCTATTATTGATAGAAATAACATTCAAATCGATGGTTTTACTGAAAATGTGATGCCTTTAGAACCTCTTAAAGAAAAGTATGAATCTTTTGGTTGGAAGGTTTTAGAAATAGACGGCCATAATATCCCGGAAATTATTAAAGCGCTTAATGCCTCTAAATCTGTTTTCGTGAAGCCCATAGCAATCATTGCTCACACTGTTCCCGGAAAAGGAGTAGATTTTATGCAATGGGAATATCAATGGCATGGGAAGGCGCCAAATTCAAAACAAGCTGAAGAAGCTTTACGGCAGTTAAGAAACATGAAAGGACAAATAGAGTCAGAATTAGACTAAAAAACTAAAGGTCGGTTAAATTAATAAAATAATAAATAAAACATGTATAAACACTTTGTATTTTTAGCAGCTGCAATTTTATTTTTAGTAGCAGCTTTAATTTCTTCACCAAGTAGTACAATATGGTGGGGGAGAAGTAAATTAGTAGAAAAGATTCCAGTGGGCCAAACTCAAGAAGTTGAGCTTGTATTTATTAGTAAAAAAGATTTAGGGGAAGTAAGTTTGAGCGTTTCAGATGGTCTAAGTAGATTTATTAGCAGTTTTGAGCCGATCACTTTGGAAGTAGTAAAAGACCAGCCTAACAAGATAAATGTTCTTATAAATGTACCATCAGATGTCAGTCCTAATACTTATGGCGGAACTATCCATCTTCGAGCGGAAAAAAGAACTATTGGTAAGCCTTTAGCAGTTAATATTGTTGTGGTCCCTGCGCAAGAGCCTATCCCTCCAACACTACCTTCATGGTCATTACCAGTAAATATCTCTAATTCAACAATTACTTCATATAAACCAAAAGTTTTGCAAGATAAATCAGGCAATGTTTATGCTTTATGGTTGGATTCTGATTTTACTTCGCAATACAAGCTTTATTTTTCTAAGTTAGAAGGTGAAGCTTGGAGTTCTCCTCAGCCTGTTATTTATTCTGATAGATACAGTCCATTATACGATTTTGATTTTACTATTGATAGCCAAAATGAAATTCATTTAGTTTATACCAAAACTGCTGCTGGAGAAGGTTATTTAGTTCATTATACTTTTTTTGATGGAACTAATTGGTCAAGTCCTCAAAAGGTTTATCAGGGATCTAGTCCTTCAATTGAAGTTGATTCTACTGATAAGGTTCATATAGTTTATTCTTCTTTCGAAGATATTTTCTATTCAAATTTTGATGGAACTGTTTGGTCTTCTCCTGTAAATGTTTCTGATGACGGTCAACTTTATGGAGATTATACTTCAGGAGCCAAAGCTATTAGAATCGATAAATCAGGAAATATTCATATTGCTTGGGCTAAATATAATTTTGGGATAATGTATACAAAATTTGATGGTAAAATTTGGGAAACACCACAATTAGTTTCCAAATTAGCATTGTCGCCAGATAATACATATTGGCTTAGTCTTGGCGCTAATGGGGTTGTGGCGGTTGCTTATACTCAAGGTCCGAATGATTGCATCAATCAAGAAATCTATTTTTCTCTTAGTGAAGATAGTGGATTAAGCTGGTATAGCCCAACTCAGATTTCTGAAACACCTGGCATTGGTTCTCGTTGGCCATCTTTATCTATTGTTTCTGCAAATAATATTCAGGCTATATGGGGGGAATGCCAAACCGGAGTTCCTTTCCGTTTGTTTAACGGGACTAGTTGGTCTGATATTATTGATCTTAGCAAGGGGGCTCAAAAAGCGGAGTTGCCAAATATTTCAGCTGATGAAAATAAGTCTTACGCAGTATGGGGATCTAATAACGAAATTTACTTTAGTCAAAGCCAATAAAAAAAAGATTTTTTATGCTTAATCCTGACATTAAATTAAATCCTAAAATTTTTACTGAAGAAATTGAACAAATTTCTCCCAGAGACGGCTTTGGCGAAGGATTGGCTTTGGCAGGGGAAATGGATGAAAGAATAGTGGCTTTATGCGCTGACGTAACTGAATCTTTAAGAATGAATTTGTTTAAAAACCGTTTTCCAGAAAGATTTATTGAATTAGGAATAGCTGAGCAAAATATGGCTGGCATTGCCTCTGGTTTAGCAGCCGCAGGAAAGATTCCTGTAATTGGTACTTATGCGATTTTTTCTCCTGGAAGAAATTGGGAACAGATTAGAACAACAATTTGCTATAACCAGCAAAAGGTTATTCTTGTTGGCTCTCACGCAGGATTAAATGTAGGTCCTGATGGCGCTAGCCATCAGGCTTTGGAAGATATTGCCTTAATGAGAGTTTTACCTCATATGGCGGTTATATGTCCTGCTGATGCTTTAGAAGCCCGTAAAGCCATTCTTTCAGCTGTTGAATATCCAAATTCCGTATATATTCGTTTACCCCGGGAAAAATCACCTGTTTTTACAACAGAAGAAACATCTTGGGAAATTGGAAAATCTCAAGCTCTTTGGATTCCCAAATCTGAAAACGAACAATTTTCAGGTATTACCATTTTTGCTTGCGGGTATTTAGTTTATAAAGCTTTGGAAGCAGCCAAGGAGTTAGAGCAAGAAGGAATATCAATAACAGTTATAAATAATTCTGCTATTAAACCATTGGATAAAGAAATAATATTAAAATGGGCTAAAAAATCCAAAGCTATAATTACTTTGGAAGAACATCAAATAGCAGGTGGTATGGGATCAGCCATAGCAGAATTTTTAAGCGAGAATTATCCTTTGCCAATTAAATTCATGGGAATAAAAGATGAGTTTGGGCAAAGCGGCCAGGCAGAAGAACTAATCGAAAAATATGGTCTTGGAAAGGAAGCGATAAAAGAGACAGTAAAAGAGGTTTTAGAGAATTCTTAAAATTTAAGGTTTGGAATATTGTTTCGAAAAACACGCTAATCGCTATCGTTTTCTCAACAACATCTCCAAACCTTACTATTAATCATTTTTGTTAATTGTTATTTATTTTTTATGGAATTTGACGTAATTACAATTGGTTCTGCTACTCGCGATGGATTTTTTGAGGGTGTTGATTTTTTATCTGTTGAAGGAAAGTGTTTTATAGCCAATAAAGGAATTTGCCTTCCTTTAGGAGCTAAAATTAAAGTTCCAAAAGTTCATTTTCTTACCGGGGGAAGCGCTACTAATACTGCTGTAACTTTTGCCAGGCAGGGGCTGGAAACTGCTGTTATTTGCCGAGTTGGCAATGATATTTCAGGAAAAACAATCATTGAAGAACAAAAAAAAGAAAGAATAGATACTCAATTTATCCAGAAAGATTATCTTATGCCTACTGCTTATTCAGTTATTTTTTTAACTTCTTCCGGAGAAAGAACGATTCTTTCTTATAAAGGTTGCGCTGAAAAATTAACTGCTTGGGAAATTCCATGGAAAAAAATAAAAACTCGTTGGTTATGCATCGGGTCTTTGGGAAAAGAAAAAAATATTTTGAAAGAAATAATTCAGTTCGCTGTTTCTAAAAATATCAAATTAGCTATTAATCCTGGCTGGCAGGAATTGAATTGGTTAAAGAAACATCCCAAATGGTTAGAAAAATTTGAAATATTTATATGCAATCAGGAAGAAGCGGCATATTTTACCGATATTCCATATACTCAAGAAAAGAAAATTTTTAATAGATTAGACGATTTAGTAAATGGTATTGTTGTAATGACAAAAGGGAAAGATGGTGTTAGTGTTTCTAATGGAAAAACCTTATGGAAAGCTGGAGTCTTTAAAAAGAAAATAATTGATGCTACAGGAGCAGGGGATGCTTTTTCATCTGGTTTTATATCAACGTTTATCAGGCAGGAAAAGATAAATGAAGAGATAATCAAAGAGGCGATTCGTATTGGAAACGCTAATGCTTGTTCTGTAGTTGAACATATTGGCACAAAGCCCGGCATTCTTTATAAAAAAGATTTTAAAAAGTCACGCTTTCAACATCTTAAAATAGAAAGGATTAGGCTCAGGTGATTGTTTTAAAAACACGCTAATCGCTATAGTTTTTTCAACAACCACCTTCGCCTTAAAGTTTTATACGCTTAAACATTTAAAAATTTAAAAATATGAACAACAATTTCCTTCAGCCATTTTTATCTAAAGGCAAAGCCCTGTTCTTGGCTTATGACCATGGTTTAGAGCACGGCCCAAAAGATTTAATAGGTAAAAGCATAGACCCAGAATATATTTTAGATTTAGCAGTAAGAGGTGGATATACAGGCATCATTTTACAAAAAGGAATTGCAGAAAAATATTATACAGGCACTAAGTATCAGAAAACAGTTCCGCTGATTTTGAAAATTAACGGCAAAACTAATATTCCACAAACTACTGATCCTTACTCTTCAATTAATTGCTCGGTAGATTATGCAAGAAGATTAGGAGCCAAAGCAGTGGGTTATACTATTTATTTGGGAAGTAAATATGAGAAGAAAATGTTTGCGGATTTTGGAAAAATCCAGGAACAAGCCCATCAATTAAAAATGGCGGCAATTGCCTGGATATACCCCCACACTAAACGAGAATCAATCGCTGAAAGCGATGAGAAAAGCGAAGCTTATTCTCGTTATAGTGTGGGGGTATATCCGAGAGGTTCGGCAGTAGAAGATGAAACTTCTCCAGAAATGACAGCTTATGCTGCCAGAGTCGGATTAGAATTAGGCGCTGATATGATAAAAATAAAATATTCTGGCTCTGAACAATCGTTTAGAAAAGCAGTGCAATCAGCTGGAGAGACAAAAGTGGTCTTATCCGGAGGTTCAAAGACAGGTGAAGAAGAATTTTTGAATATAGTAGAATCAGTTATAAAAGCCGGGGCAACAGGAGTAGCTGTTGGGCGCAACGTTTTTCAGCATCAAGATCCATTAGCAATGACCGAGAAAATTAAAAAAATTGTATTTGATTAGAAAAGACTCTATTTGGAGGAGTACCGAAGTGGTTATAACGGGGCGGTCTCGAAAACCGTTGTCCCCGCAAGGGGCACGTGAGTTCGAATCTCACCTCCTCCGCCTTCGCCTCGCTGAAGCTCGGCTTCGGCGGACGCAGTCCGCCAATAGACAAACAAAAATGTTCTCCAAGTTATTAACATTTGAAAATCAGCAAAAAACGGTGTTTTAAAGCGCCGTTTTTCTTTAGACAAAATAATATATTTCTGATAAAATGAAGGGGTATAAATACTAAATTATATGGCGAAAATCACTAAAGCGTTGGGTGTTTCAATTGAGAATTTAATCAAATAAATTTATGAAACCAAGTCTATTTGGAATAACAAACTCAAACAGAGATTTTACCCAAAAAGAGACATGGGGAAAGAATCAATTTAATTCTTCTTTTCCAGCTTCGCTTGTTTGTTATATGGCAAGCAGAAATTTGAAATTGAAATATCTTAAATTAAACGGAAGCTCGGAAGTATTACACGATTATTTTGACCCAAATAAATTGCTGGGATTAAAGTACGACGATCCAAATTTGTTTTTCTCTTTTGAAAGCGACTATTCGCCGTTTCAAAAACTTGTTGTAAATAATCTGCCAAGGATAGACTTGGTTACGATAAACTCGAAAGACGGGAATTGCCTTAGGGGAATAGAAATAAAATTAACAGCATTGCCAGATAATTCCACATGCCGTTTGACCGACGATAAATTCGGTTGCGAAATCGTTGTTCGTCCCGACACGATAGTTTATATGGCATTAAGTATTATTTTATCGTTGGAAGAAGACAGAAAATTATTTAAGAATATTTTAAAACCGCTAAATAAAATATCCGATTGGACGCACGGAATAAATGTCGTGTCGTACTTACCTTTGATGGGGCTGTTGATAGACAAAATTTTGTCCGACAGACTGGAAAAGCAAACTCCTTTGATTTTACAACCAATTTGGAAAACAAACGGCAAGTCGCAAATATTGAGCGACAACGCGTTTGATGTTTTCGTTTGGTCTGATTTTGCTTTCGCACAATTATTTTTAAAAGTTGCTAAAGGCGAACTTAAAAAAGACAGCGACAAAATAACCAGACAAACGAGATCCATCGTGTGGCTCGCCAAAATGCTTTTGGATTATGCCAACGATGGTAAAGTTAATCACAAAAAAGTTATAGACGAACTTTCGTACAATACCAAAAATGATAAGGCCTTTGCCGTAAGCGGCCGAGTGTCTTATCCGTTCATGAAATGCAAAGAATTAACAACGCCACGAATTAAAAAGCAAGAAGTTAAAAACATTATTCTTGGTGACGGCCAAAATCTGCTTAGCCCCGAGAGGCGGCTTGATTCCGTAATTTTGAGCACGCCAGGATTGTTTGATTAAAAAATTTATGAAATATAAAGTTGTTGATTTATTTTCTGGGTGTGGCGGTCTTTCACTCGGCTTTATGCAGGCGGGCTATTCCGTGGTTGCGGCTTTTGACAATTGGGAACCAACAATCAACATTTACAAAAAAAATTTTAATCACGATGTCGTGAATTTAGACTTAAGCGATGTTAAAAGTCATAAAAAGATTGCAGAGTATAAGCCAGATATAATTGTCGGAGGGCCTCCTTGCCAAGATTTTTCAAGCGCGGGTAAAAGGAACGAGGAATTAGGAAGAGCTGATTTAACGGTGGCATATGCTCAAATTGTATCCAAAGTGAAGCCCCAATTTTTTTTAATGGAAAATGTTGACCGTATTTTAAAAAGTCGCCGATTGAAAGAAGCTGTAAAAATTTTTAAAGATTCTGGCTACGGATTGTCTTATCAAGTGCTGGAAGCGAGTTATTGCGGCGTTCCCCAAGCAAGAAAAAGATTTATCATGTTTGGAGAGTTGGACGGAGAAGATCATATTTTAGAACATTATTTTCAAAAAAACAAATCGAAAAAACCGATGACCGTCAGGGATTATTTTGGAAACGCCCTCAATACAGAGCATTATTACAGGCACCCGAGAAATTATAATCGCAGGGCGATTTTTAGCATAGACGAACCAAGTCCGACCATAAGAGGGGTTAACAGGCCAATTCCAAAAGGTTATAACGGACACAAAAAAGATTCGTCTCCGATAAACGGACAAGTCCGACCGCTGACCACTGTGGAAAGGGCTATGATACAAACATTTCCAAAGAGTTTTGTTTGGGGAGGGAAAAAAACAGATTTGGAACAGATGATCGGCAATGCCGTGCCGGTAAAATTGGCGAAATTTGTTGCCAAATGCATTAAGGAATATACGGACGATAAAAAATCTGGGAAAACGATTGTTTTCAACAGACCAGTCTTTCAACAATCATTGAAATTCTAAACTTATGGTGGATGTTTTTACCAAAAAGAAACGAAGCGAAATAATGAGTGCGGTTAGAAGCAAAGACAGCAAAATAGAAATATTATTTCGCAAAGAGCTTTGGAAAAGCGGTTTGAGGTATCGCAAAAATTCTGGCAAGTATTTTGGGAAGCCAGATATTGTTTTGCCGAAACATAAAACAGCAATTTTTATTGATTCTTGTTTCTGGCATGGTTGCAAAAAACATTGCCGAATACCAGAGACAAGAAAAAAATACTGGACTGAAAAAATTCAAAGAAATAAAGAAAGAGATACAGAGGTCATCCATCACTATAGAAAAATTGGTTGGAAACTGTTTAGATTTTGGGAACATGAAATTTCTAAAAATATTGATAAAATTATTTCAAAGATTTCAAAAACATTATGAAACTTTTAAAATTTCGCATTCAATACTATAAATCAATTAAAGATAGCGGCTGGTGCTGGTTGGCTTCTGATTTAACAATGCTTGCCGGCAAAAACGAATCTGGCAAAAGTGCGATTTTGGAGGCGTTGCGTGATTTTGATACTAATGTGGGAGAAATTCCTGGCAGTGCATTTCCGCTTGATGAAAGCGGCGAACCAACTATTGAGTTATGCTTTGAAATTGATAAATCCACTCTCGATGAAATCGCAAAAGAGGCAAATATCACAATTGATAAACCGACACGCGAACTTATCGCAAAAGACAACCTTACAATTTTGAAAGATGCCGATGGTAGATATGATTTGGAACAAAAAATCAGTGAGGCACTAGACAAACAAAGAAATGAAGCTAACCAGCAACATATCAATAAAATTCAATCAATCGTTGAAAAGCTAAAGAAAATAGAACAGCTATCCAATATTGCCGAACCAAAACTTGATGGCAATATCGAGGAAATTCAGCAAACGGCAGCACAATTTATTGCACAAGCCAATCCCCAGTTATCGGCAATAACCGATGAAACAAAAAGGCAAGAAGTAAGCGAATCTCTGACAGCAATAAAGGAAGAATGGGAATCGCTACAAAAAGAAAGTCCATCAAATAAGTTTTTAGATGAGGCAACCACTTACATTCCTAATTTCATTTTCTTCAGTGATTTTCTTGATATTCTGCCGTTTGAACTCCCGCTTTCCGAAGCCAAAAATCATAAAACAGTCCAAGATTTTGCAAAGGTAGCTGCATTAGACTTGGATAAAGTGATTAAAACTGACGATATTCAAAGAAGAAAAATAATTTTAAATAAACACTCTGCGACAATCACCGGGGATTTTATGGATTATTGGGGACAGAATGAAATTGAATTAGTTGCTGATTCTAACGGAGAAAATCTGGTGCTTGGAGTGAAAGAAGCAGGAAAAACAATGATTTTCAAAGCAGAACAAAGAAGTAAGGGATTCCAATGGTTTTTATCTTTTTATCTCCGCCTCAATGCCGAAAAAGACGAAACGAACATTATTTTGATTGACGAGCCAGGCCTTTATCTTCACGCAAAAGCCCAAAAAGATGTTTTAAAAATTCTAGAGGATGTTTCAACGGAAACACAAGTAATTTTCAGCACACACTCGCCTTATCTGATTGACCCCGACCGATTAGATCGGGTGAGATTGATATTAAAAGACGACGATGGCACGAGAATTGAAAATAAAATCCACAAAGGTGCAGACAACGAAACACTCACACCTATTATTACGGCTATCGGTCTTGATTTGACGAGAAGTTTTTCCGTCGCAGGCAAACAAAATGTTTTGCTTGAAGGAATTTCTGACTATTACTTTTTGCAAGCACTAAAGGAATGTGTACCGAAATCAAAAGTACATCAAGCAAACCTCACTCCCTGCACCGGTGCACAAAAAGTCCCCCAGATGGCCTCGTTTCTTATTGGTTTAGATTTAGAATTTTTGGCGGTTTTGGATAATGATAACGAAGGAAAAAGAATTGCCAAAGAGCTTTTTGAAAAGTTGTCATTGGAAGATACAAAAATAATTCCGGTATCCGACAAGGATGGCTATTCAGTTGAGGATTTATTCAGCCACGATGATTTTAATTCTTTTATTTTGGACGATGTAAAAAATGAGGATGCAACTATTCCTAATTCCAAGTTTTTAAAAGATAAAAAATTAGACAAAGTTTTGCTTGCAAAAAAGTTTTTTGAGGAAGTAAAAAAAAATAAAGCAGGAGTTAGTTTGTCGTCTGAGACGATCAATGCATTCAAAGAACTATTCGAAAAAATTTCGGCCGGTTTCGGTAGTCCATAAATTACACTATAATTTATCTAACCCCACCTACCACCTAAATTAAGGTCTTGCCGCCCGAAAAAATCACTGGGGGTTTCCAGCAGGCGGGCAAAAATTCCTTCCCCTACAACCTCCTTTTCTTCCCGCTCCGTCCGAGTGTCGGGCTTTGTCCCTGCCGTGCGAAGTGCGACAACCTGCTTGCCGGTAGGCAGATCAAAAGTCAATTTCTGGGTTTTCGTCAAAAAAGGTTCGAACTTCGTCCAAAAAACACCGCCAAGACAATTTTTTATCGGCACGACCCGAGCGTTCTGCCTATGTCAAATGATGTTGTAAAAATAAATCAGGTGCTTATAGAAATACTTGGCCCCAAAAGAGGTTATTTTGGACGTGTGTTTACTTGGGGGCAGAGACCAACAGAATTTGAGTATATTGGCTACGAATTGACAGAAGATTTCTTTCCTATTCTACAAAAGATGTCCGAAGATCAACAGAAGAATCTTATGATGATAATGAGTTATTTTGAGATACACGCATATCCTCTTAAAAATCTATTAGATACCAAACAAGAGGGATGTCCTTATTCTGAAATAGCATGGTCACACTTTATGATTGTAATAATGTTTGGAATGTTGGAAATCGCAGTAAAAGGAAAAAGGGGGTATCTTTCAAAGAAAAAACAGAGAATAAAGCAATTTTTGGAAGCAAATCTACCGAAAAAAGTAAAAGAGAGCATCTCTAGAAGATATTCAGTCGAGGAAATTTTTAAATATGGGAAAAAAATTCAAAATTTTTCTGATGTTATTGATCATCTTTGGGATCAAATAAGGTCTGGTTTTATTCACGATGCTGGAATTGAATTTAAGGGACTTGAATGGTACAAATTTGGAGAAGAAATTGGAACAAAAGATGATCCAACAACAATTAAATCGGATGTACCCATGCAAGAGTTATTGCAAATAACATGGCAAGCAATTCTTAGTTCTTATGGCTATAAAGGGACCTTAGTACTTCCAAAGTTTAAAAAAGATAAGTGACCCACGTGCCTCAAATTAGACTCTGTTCAGAAAGCCAAAAAAGCCCCATTATATTCTTATAATATTGCTATTTCGGGGTACTTAACCCGAATGTCCTGTCAGATTTTCAACTTTGAACTAAATTAGAATATGAAATTATTACTTACCTCTGGTGGTATAACCAATAAATCAATTGCAGATGCCTTGTTCGATTTAGTCGGCAAAAAGCCACAAGATACTTCACTGGTTTTTATTCCCACAGCCGCAAATACAGAAAAGGGCGACAAAAGCTGGTTTATTGATGATTTGTTAAATTTGAAAAAGCAAAATTTTAAATCTATTGATATTGCTGATATCTCAGCGGTTGACGAAAAGATTTGGAGGCCAAAACTGGAAGAGGTTGATGTGCTATTTTTTGAGGGAGGCAATACCTATCATTTAATGGAATGGATTAACAAGTCAGGTCTTGCATCTCTTTTGCCTGAGTTATTGAAAAACAAGGTGTATGTAGGATTGAGTGCTGGGAGTATGGTAACAAGCAAAGATTTGACTCTCAGAATTTCTCAAATTGCGTATGAAGAAGACTTGGATAAAACCGAAGACATGCCAGGACTTAACTTTGTAGATTTCTATCTTTTACCCCACCTAAACTCTCCTTATTTTGAAAAATTAAGGGAAGATTTTATAAGAGAGGCTGTACAAGGAATACCAGAAAAGATTTATGTTTTGGATGACAACTCTGCTTTAAAAGTGGTTGATGGAAAGGTTGAAGTGATAAGTGAAGGAAAGTGGTTTGTAATCAACGAATAAGACTTTCGGATAAAAATCCATATTGCCGAGACAATAGGGCGACCCGAGTGGCTCGAATTCAGGTCCCCCAGCCGTCTAGTTTTTTTATCGAGAGACCAAGACACATTAAAATCGCCAAAGAGGCGATTTTTTGGTAGAATGAAAAAATATGGCAATCATTTTTGCTTTAGTAGCTTACTTTAGCTGGGCAATAGGCATATTTTTTGAAGCTATTGCGGCTAGGAGAATAAATTCATATTCTTTAACTTTTTGGGGGCTTGTAATTGGGGCGATCCTTTCAAGTTTTTATCTTCCTTTTGCATTCCATTTGGCGCAAGGTTTTACGTTGGAACTTTTTCTTCTTAATCTTTTTTTGGCACTTTTCTTCATTGGAGGAACTATTATCTATTACGAGGCCCTGAAAGTAGAAAACCGTTCGTTGACGGGGACTATTGCGTCAGCTTTTCCTGTTTTTACTGTCATTCTGTCTATCTTTTTACTTGGAGAAAAAGTGGATTTAATACACTCATTTGCGATTCTTATTACGTTTATCGGTCTGATGCTATGCATTTTGGACTTCAGAGAAATTTCAAGAGGTAAAAAGATTATCAGCAAGGGGACCGTTTTTGCTCTTATTGCGTCCGTTAGTTGGGGAATCTATTTTGCATTTGTAAAATTGCTTGTCGTAGAGGTTGGTTGGTTTTGGCCGAATTATATTGTCTTTTTGCTTTTCCCTTTGATGTTTTTATTTATGAAAATAAGAAAGATAGAGCTTAAACTTCCAACGGTCAACAATGTTTTTTGGCCACTCATAATCTCTGTAGTTTTAGTGCGAATAGCAGAGTATAGCTATAATTTTGCAATCACAAGGGGGCAGGTGGTGGTAGTAGCTCCGATTGCGGGGGCTAACCCCACATTATTTGTAGTTCTCGCGTTTTTATTTCTTAAAGACCCAATAAGAAAACAACAAATTTTAGGTATTATTATTACGCTTGCAGGAATAGTTTTTCTTTCGTTCGTTAATTAATATAATTGAGCGGTAAAGCGGAGTAATAAATTTTAAGTTAAACTCCCATCAAATAGGTTCTAATATCGTCCAGCTCGTGGAGCCAACTATTGACTGTTATTTATCTTAGTGGTATAATATGAACACCCTGTAATAGGGTATTTTTGGTTCTTTGAAAAAAATACCTCATTAGGCACAAGGAAAGTGGTTATTAATTTATTTTAGTAGCTAGTTTCCTTGTGTTTATAGTTTTAAAAATTTAAATTAAAGGAGGTATATTATGTCTTCTATTATGTTTAGAGAAATAGTAAAGATAGTTATTGTCGTAATCTTGGCAGGAGGACTATCAGGGGGACTTGCGCTGATATTAATAAAATGGTTAATGCACCTTGTTTATGTTAAAAAGATGGTTGGTGCATTCTTGATCCATTCTTTATTGATATTAGTTCTCGTGGCATTTGGTTTTTTCTTTTATTGGATATTTCAACCCTATTTTGTTTTGGAAAACATAACCGATTTTGCTTATCTGATATTTTTAGAGATAATTGCGATTATTATTGGACATTCTTTAATAAGTCTTTTTAAGAAAGAAGAAGAAAACAAAGAAGGTAAAAAATAGGAAAAGGCACAAAATAAAAAAAATATAGGAGAAAAAGAATTAACAGTGGGTGTATAGACATTAATTTGTCATCCCACTGTTTTAATTTACAATAGGTCCTAAAATCGTCCAGAGATCGGAGTCAAACAGGTTCCAACCCTTCGCTTTTGCTCAGGGCAAGCATCGTCCCATAGCCCCAGCCGTCCAGTTTTTTTTATCGAGAGACTGAGACACATTAGAATCGCCAAAGAGGCGATTTTATTGATTAAAAAAGTGAATATAGGTTATAATGATAGAAAGCTATGTTAAATTTTAAATATGCATATTTAATTGGAGCGATTATTTTTTTGATTCCTTGGGTGATCTTATTTTTCTTTCGTAAGGATTATAGAAAAGAAATGATTTTCATGAGTTTGGTAATAGGCATAGGTAGTCTAGTTACTGCTTATCTTTGGTGGACAATTGATTGGTGGAGGCCAGAAACTATTACTAATACAAGAGTAGGAATAGAGGATTTTTTACTGGGATTTAGTAATGGTGGTATAGCTGCGGTTTTATATGGGGCTATATATAAAAAAAGGTTATCAAGACTTATTAAAAAGACTAATGATACCGGAGCCTTTAATATTTGTTTGATTTTCTTTTTTATAATTGCTTCTTTATTTTGGGGATTAAATATTACTTCATTTTGGGCTAGTACAATAGCAATGATAATAGTAGCTATCTATATATTGTATACTAGAAGGGATTTGTTTTTGAATGCTTTAGTCAGTGGGATTTTAATGGTTATTGTATCGCTACCATTTTATTATGTCTTTATTTGGCTTTTCCCCGGTTTTATACATAAAACATGGATGTCCCAATATTTAAGTGGAATTATTATCATCGGGATTCCTTTAGAGGATTTAATTTTCTATTTTTTGTTCGGTCTTACCATTGGACCATTTTATGAATATTGGCAGAATAAAAGGTTGGTTAGTATTTAAAACATGTCTTAAAATCGTCCGGAGATCGGAGTCAAACAGGTTCCAACCCTTCGCTTTTGCTCAGGGCAAGCATCGTTCCAGAGGACTAGCCGTCTAGTTTTTTTATCGAGAGACTGAGATATCTCAAACGGCCGAAAATAATTCAAAAAAGCCCTATGATACTCTTATAATACCAGTGTTTCGGGGTACTTAACCCGAATGTCCCGCCAATTGAAAATATTTTCCAAAAAGATGCAAAGAAAATTATTTAAAATATTTAGAATTGTTTTTCTGGCGTTAGTAATTGCCTTTGCTTTTTTAATTTTTGTTTATTATCTTAATTATCTTTTTCGTCCCTTCTGTTTAAAACTTGGCTATACTTTATGTGCGGCCGAAGGCGAGGATTTTTATGCCTTATATCAGGCCGCTTACAACTTTTTTCATAATATCTTTATTTATGGGGAAAGTGCCAGTTCCCATTTAGTAACTCCCTATTTTATGCCATTTAGATATTTTCCCGCTTCTCCTTTTCTTATAGGCTGGCCATTTTTGTTAACCAATAAACCCTATTTAGCTTATCAAATATACCTATTTTTTTCATTAATTCTCCATTGTCTATCAGTTTATTCTCTGTATTTGATAGCTAAAAAATTTAATGCCAATAAAATAATCTTCGGCCTTGTTATCCTTATTTGGTTTTTATATTTTCCCCTTTTATCAGAATGGCGAATGGGACAATTTGATCATTTGAGTGGGATGTTTTTTCTATTAACTGTAGTTTTAATTCTCTATAATAAAAAAATATTATCATCTATTTCGTGGATTATCTCTTTAGCCTTTAAACCAATTCCCATATTATGCTTTCTTTATTTTTTTAAAACGAAAAATAAATTCGCCCTTACTTTATTTTCTATTTTTTTTGTTGGTTTAACTGGAATTTACCTTTTGTATCACCAGCTATATAACCCTCAAGCAATCTCTACTTTCTTAAAAACAATATTTGCTTTAGGCGAAAGAACTGGTTGGCAGATTCATTTTATTGATAATTTTGGCATACCTTCTCTTTTAGGAGAAATCTTTTTTGACCATTATAAACTGATTTATAAAATAATCTCTGTCGTTTATCCTTTATCAGTCTTGTCTTTTTATTTTTTCGTTACTCTTAAATTAGAATTAAAAGATCATTTAGTAGGCATCTCCTATCTTTTATTTTCTTTAGCTACCGTAGTTATTATTCATAAAGAACTCTGGGAGGGTTGGCTCAACATTTGGCTTCCTATTTTGTGTATTTTATTTTTAATGGCAAAAACCAAAAAAGAGAGGGTTTTTCTTCTGTTTAATATCTTGATTTTGGGAACACCGAGCCTGTTTTATTTTTATGAAATTTCTAAAACACCATTTTGGCGGTTTCTCTTAATAGCGGAAAAAGCCATTCCCCAGCTTTTGATTTATCTTTTTCTCTGTCTTAAATTGAGGGGGATAATATTAAAACAGAAGTTTGTTAAAACGATAAATAGTTAAAAAGCGTGTTTTTTAGCCTTTAGCCAGAACCAAGCCGATAATTTTCTTTACTTTAAATTTCTTCAACACCCGAGCCGCTTCTTGCATTGTTGCTCCAGAAGTATAAACATCGTCAATCAGGATTATCCATTTGTTTTCAATTATATTCAGGGAATCGTCAGAAATTTGAAAGATATCTTTAACATTTTTTTCTCTTTCAGAAAAATTATTGATTTTCACCTGGGGAGGGTTGTTTTTAATTCTCAAAAGAATCTCCGGATGATAATTCAAAGAAAAATGGGAAGCAACAGCTTTTGCCAATAATTCCGATTGATTAAATCCTCTGTGGTTTCTTTTTCTTTTATGAAGGGGGATAGGGATTACTAATATATTTTCTTTATTAATTCCAGAAAAAAAGTTTGTTTCTTTTAGAAACTTTATCATTAAATCAGATAAAGGTTTTTGCAGAAAAATAATACGTTGATATTTAAAAAGATGAAGGGATTTTTTTAAAATAGAATTTTCATAAAAGGAAACCATGCCCAAAGCATTTACGTTGGTTTTACAAGAGCAATAACGTTTTGAAAAATTAATTATTCTTTTTTTACAAACAGGGCAGATAAAAGAATAGCTAACAGGAATACTTGCCTGGCATTTTTTGCAAAGAGGATAAAAACGAGAAATTTCCTTTTTACAATTGAGACATTGCCAAGGAAAGAATATGTCCAGAAAAAAATTCCAGATAAAGATGAGAAAATTAAAAAAACGGTGTCCCCGTTTAACGGGGCTATCACCGCGTTTAACGTGGTGGGGCATATAAAGTTAGAATTAAGAATTTAGAGTATAGAATTTAGAATTGTATTAAGTTTGTGCTTGGCAAAGCGTATATTGTATTATACAATATAATATTGCTATGATATAGTATATAGTGAAAGATATGTTTTTTAATTTATTTAAGCAGAATCTTTTTTTGGGAATAGACATCGGCACCACTTCCATTAAATTAGTGGAATTACAGAAGACTAAACAAAAGATAGAAATGACTAATTACGGAATTTTGGAAAAGTACGGTCATTTGGAAAGAATTAACGATGCTATTCAAACCAATGCTTTTAAGCTTTTAGAAGAGAGCACCGCCTTACTTTTAAAAGAATTGATAGAAAAGTCAAAAACAAAGAATCGGCAAGCTTATATGGCTTTGCCAAGTTTCTCTGGATTTATTTCTCTGATGGAATTTCCGGAAATGGCTGATAAAGAAATTGCTAAAGCAGTTCATTTTCAAGCAGGGCAGTATGTTCCCATGCCTTTGCAGGAAACAACTTTAGATTGGCAGCTCATAGAAAGAGCGAATGGCAAGGTTACAATTCTTTTAATGGCCGTGCCAACAGACGTTATTAAGAGATATGTTCATAGCGCCGAATTGGCTAAAATTAATTTGAGAGGATTGGAATTAGAAACTATGGCGGCTGCTCGTTTGTTAGGTAAAAAAGAAAAAAGCCCTGTAGCCTTGGTGGATATAGGAGGCAGAAGCACCTCAATTAGTATAATGGATAAAGGGGTTTTAAGGATGAGTTATAATGTGGATACTGCCGGCGGAGATTTTACTCAAGTTATAAGCAGTGGATTAGGAATTACCCCTTTGAGAGCGGAGGAATTAAAAAGGGCGTATGGATTAAACATTCAGGCGAGAGGCGATGTTAAAATTACAGATCTTTTGATGCCATTGTTGGATGTTATCAAAAGAGAAACGGAAAAAGCTATCAATAATTATTTTATAAGAACCAAGAGGAAAGCAGAAAAAGTGATTTTAACAGGAGGAGGCGCCAATCTTCAGGGTTTGGAAGATTATTACTCCCAACGAATGGCTTTACCAGTTATTAAAGGCGATCCTTTTTCTTGGGGGCTGATCTCTTACAATCCAAAGCTTGCCCCTGTTATAAAAGATGTCGGCCCTAGTTTGACCAGCGCTTGCGCGGTAGTGTTTAAAGATATTTAATAGAGAGAAGCCGCCTCTCGGCTCTGGCTATTGAAGATAGAAAATTTCTCTTAGATTTCTAACGAGGCTTGCCCCCACACCAAACAAGGATAAGTGCCGAAGGCACAAGTTTGAGAAGCCAATCCTTGTTATGGTGTGGGGGCTTGCTTGACTTTTAAAAAAGAGGTAAAATGAATACAAAGGATATTCACCCGGTTAAATAATTTCGCCAAAGGCGAAATTACCGCAAAGCGGTATTTAACAGGGTAAAATAAAAAAATGCAGAATTTTGATTTAGAATCTCTAAAACCAAAAGGACTTCCTCCTACCTGGCCAAAAGGACTTTTGACGTTTGTTTTAATAATTTTTCTTTTTACTTTAGGAGCCTGGCTGGGATTGAATTATTTAAATACAAGCAAGGAAGCTCAATTGACCGTTTTAGAAAATGAGTTTCAAATCTTGAGAGATAGTTTTGCTTTGGAAAAGGAACAGGAAGTTATCCTTTTTGAGAAAAAACTAAATATATTAAGCAAAATACTCGCCAATCACGTATATTTTTCCAAAGTTTTGACTGCTTTAGAAGAATTAACTCATCCTCAAATTTATTATACTAATTTTGATTTTTCAGCTGAGAAAAACTGGTTAACTTTAGAGGGGATAGCTAAAAACCAGCTGGTTTTTAGTGAAGCAGTAAGTGGGTTGGTAAATAATCCCGCTATAATTAAAGCAGTAGCCGTAAAAGAAATGAGAACTGATAAGGATAAAAACATTGTTTTTTCTTTATACGTTTTTATCCAATCAAATTTATTAAAATATCAATGAAATGACAGAAACTACCAAACAAAACTTTTCTATTTTATCAATCACCTTATTAATAGCCGCGACTATTTTTTTACTTATCCGTTTTATTAATCCGTCCTTTGACAGGATGAAAGGACTGGCATCAAAAATAAAAGAAACTGAAGAGAAAATAATTCTTTTAAATGAATATAAAGCTAAATCAGAATCTTTAATTCAAAGTTATCTGAATTTAGGAGATCAGATAGATGATATTAATTTAGCTTTACCGGATAATCCTCAAACAGCTCAGGTGTTGGCTTTTCTGGACGTTATTTCTAAAAACACCGGTATTTTATTAACAACTTTAACTTTTCAGGAAAACACTAAAGACGGCGAAAATTATCTGGAAATTAAAACAAGCTTTTCTGCAACCTATGAGAATTTTAAAAAATGGTTGGATCAAGTGGAAAAAGAATTACGGGTAATGGATTTAACCAAAGTTAATATTAAATCAGTCGGTCAACAAAAATCACAAATTTTAGAATATAATCTTACTTTGCAAACATATTTTCTAACCAGTGATTCTCAATAAAATTTTTAATTTTTAATTTTTAATTTATTCTGTATGGCAATAGAAATTAAAAAACAGAAAAAAAATAATATCGGATTATTCCTAATAATAATTTTCGTTTTGATTATAATTGGTTGGATAGGCTGGAACTTTTTAAAACCCATTGAAATTCTTAAAAAACCGGAAATAAAAGATCTACTTCCTTTGTCTTCGCAGGAATTGATTGATGCCAAGTTAGACATAGGAAAAGTCTTAAACAACGTTGTTTTTCAGACCCTGGGCTCTCATATCACTTGGCCTTTGGATATTCCTGATTTAGGCCGACCTAATCCCTTCAAACCTTTTTAATCACATTGGCATGATCCAAGAAGAATTTTTTCTTTCCGCCCTTATTCAAAAAGGATTAATAAAACAGGCAGAGGCGTCCAGTCTTTTGCAAGAAGCCAAAAATTTAGAAAAAAGGGTAGAGGAGATTATCAACGAAAAGAATTTAATAGACGAGAGAACCCTCGCCCAAATTAAAGGCGAGCTTTTTAAATTACCAATAAAAATCTTTTCCAAAACTGAAATTGTTCCCCAGAATGTTTTAAATTTAATTTCAGAAGATACGGCTCATCATTATAAATTTATTGCCTTTAACAAAGAAGATAATGTGTTGGATGTTGGAATGGTTTATCCTGATGATACAAAAGCTCAGGAGGCGGTAAAATTTACGATTGAACGCTTGAATTTAAAAATGAGGGTTTCAATTATCACTCCGTCTGATTTGGGAAACATTCTTAAGCAATACCAGACATTTACTGAAGAATTCAATAAACTTTTAGAAGATTTTCAAAAAAGGTTTAGTGGGGTGGAAAAAAAGAAGTCGTCTTTTAGATTGGTAGATATAGAATCCACTGCCGGCGCCGTTGCTGAAGAAGCGCCAATTATCAAACTTTTCGCTTCTATATTAAAATATGGTGTTCGTTCCCGGGCTTCTGATATTCATATTGAACCAGAGAGAAATAAATTACGGGTGCGTTTTCGCGTAGACGGCAATCTTTCAACCACTTTAGCCTTGCCTTTGGCAGTTCATCAAGCCATCGTCAGCCGGGTAAAAATAATGACTAACTTAAAAATTGATGAAACCCGTTTGCCTCAGGACGGTCGTTTTTTCACTGTGATAGACGATAAAGAAATAGATTTTCGGGTATCTAGTTTTCCTACTGCTTTGGGAGAAAAAATCGCAATTAGAATTTTGGATCCGACTTCTGGATTAAAAAGCATTCATGAATTAGGTTTACAGGGCAAAAATTTAGAAATTCTTCAAAAAGAAATCCTTAAACCTTTTGGAATGATTCTGTTAACTGGTCCCACTGGCTCAGGAAAAACCACTACTCTTTACGCAATTATGCAGGTATTGAATCAAGATAAAGTAAACATTCTTAGCCTGGAAGACCCTGTTGAATATACAATGGAAGGCATTAATCAATCTCAAGTTCTTCCGGAAATTGGATACACCTTTGCTCGGGGTTTGCGGCATATGGTTAGGCAAGACCCTGATATTATAATGGTGGGGGAAATTCGTGACAATGAAACAGCTGAATTAGCCATTCATTCTGCCTTAACAGGTCATTTGGTTTTATCTACCTTACATACTAATAATGCTATAGGAGTTATTCCTCGTTTAATGGATTTAGGCGTAGACTCATTTTTAATCCCTTCGTCTCTAAATTTAATGATTGCTCAGCGTTTGGCAAGAAAATTATGCCCTGACTGCAAAGAAAGAGTAATGGCCTCAGAAAAAGAACAGCAGATAATTGAAGAAATTCTCATTTCTTTGCCCAAAGAAACAAAAGAAAAATTGAAATATAACAAACCTTATTATATCTATAAATCTAAAGGTTGCGCCACCTGCAATTATAAAGGATATCTGGGAAGAGTGGGAATTTTTGAAGTTATGAAAATGACTTTTGAATTAGAACAAATTATTTTATCCCAGCCATCGCAAGAGAAATTATCAGCCGAAGCAAAAAGGCAGGGAATGATTACTTTACAGCAGGATGGCATCATTAAAGTTTTGGAAGGAATAGTGAGTTTGGAAGAAGTTCTTTCAATAACAACAAGACATTAGAAATTTAGACTTGTTATGGTGTGGGGGTTGACAAATCTTTTTTCTTTGCTATACTAAAGATGCCGTTGTTTTGAGGAGCTTGCTCCAATGAACAGCGGCATTTTTTATACCTTAAAATTATATTAATTAAAATTTATCTTCACCCTTGACAAAATGAAAAAGAGGGTGTATAATTAAGATAAGTTTGAACATAATTTAGTATAGCACCTTAAAAAGTAAATATAGATTAAAATATAAAAAAAATTGAAAAGGAGATGAATATACATGAAAAGCATGAAAAGATTGTTGATTGTTTTAGTAGTATTTTTCTTTATTTTTTTCCTGGAAGGGTTTGCGTACTATAGGTTTTTGTCCCCAGAATCCAATATTGCCTTGGAGTTATGGAAGAATCGACCACCAGAATCAGAATATGGATATTACTATGCCATAATAGCTGATTCGAATGGAACCACATCTTTCTTAGATCCTGCGCCATATGAGGATGTTATGGCAGCACCAACTAATATTAAAGTGGGAGAAGAGTGGATAGGTCCTTCAGGAAGAACCTATATGGCAATCGCACCAGCGTCAACAGAAACTGGAGCGGGGCAAATCGATGATAAACTGGACACTACTTTGGTGCCGATTAATAGATGAGGCGATGTCAAAGAAAAAGGATAAAAATAAAAAGGAAAATTAGTTTGAAGAGGGTATGATATAAATATGTTATATATCATCCCCTTTTTTTATTATCTGTAATATCTATTTATTTTTCTTGACATTGCTTATTTAGAGAGTAAAATTAATATATTAGAGATTAATGCTAATTATTTAAAACATATGAATATTAGTAAAAAATACATTATTATTTTTGGAACTTTAGTCCTTTTATTAGTCATTATTACAGGAGGAATTACTTATTATAAAGAAAAGGCAGAACAAGCCAAAATTCCAGATGGAAAACAAGATGTCCTTAGTTTTTCTCAAACCCACCCAAGTAATTCTAAAGAATATTTTGATTTTATTGAATTTTGTGAAAGCACAGCCTTTCCTGGCATAGAAGAGTTAGAAGATAAGGAAAAAGAAGGAATAGGTTGTCTTATATTGGATAAATCTATAATAGATAAATTTATGGAAAATTCTTCTATTACATATACTATTTCTAATCCTTTTATACCCATATCTTTGCCCTTAGAATCCTTTGTTTCATTTAAAACCGGTCAATATCTTGGTATCTCAGTTAATCTTAAAGATGTCATAAAGAAGTATAGCCCCTCTCTCTTAGAAGAAGATAAGCTATATTTCTGTAGTATTTCTGAACCTTCTTGGGCAGACCCTCTTTTTTTACAGATGGAACCAAAACAGGATTTGATTTTTGATGAAGGAGATGTTTCTTGTAGAGGAATTAAGATGGATAAGACTCCTTCAATAAACCTTTCTGGTGTTATTCCTCAAGCAGAATCTCTAAGAATTCAAAAATATCTTGTTAATGAACAAACGGTTTCTGATGTAATGAACAAGCAATCTTTTTCTGAAATCAAAGATTTACTAGAAGATTATCCTGTTATTTGGCAAATGGAAAAACCAATTATTCCTTAAATATATTAATTAATCTTATTAAAATCTATGAATAAAACAAAATATATATTAGGCATTGTATTAATCCCTTTTTTTGTTTTTTTAATTTCAGAAACAGTTATGGCCCAGGCTAAGATTAATATACCAGCAGCATCACCAGACAAGGAGGGATATGATAAAGTATTTTTAGGATGGTCAGATCCCGAACCTGCTTGGCAAGGTGGGTCTAAGATATTAAGTGCGGCAGCTGCGTTGGGAGAAGATACAGTCCAATATGCAATGTATAGTTATACAAAGATTGAAGATAAAGATAAAGATAAAAAAGATAAAGATAATGGGACTCCTCCACCTCCTTCTAATGGTGGAGGTTGCACAGAAGAAGAACCTCCTGCTGATACTACAGGAGATACAACCGGGGGTCTTCCTTCAGTATCACCTCCTTCTAATGGGGGATATACCCCACCAGTTTGGACACCTCCAGCTGGTCCTCCCCCAACTCTTCCTGTAACAGAACCTTGTATGATTGATTACTTTGAATTACCAGCCAGGGCCTGGGTTGGCTATCCAATAACAGGTAGATGGTCAGCAAGCGCTTGGTGCGATGATTGTAATGTTGACTGCACCCCTTATCCAGAATGTGTCTGGAAACAAAACAACATTGGTATTGGAAATATTGGAGCTAATGAATACAAATTTACATTATCCAAATCAGGAACTTATGATTACACCCTTACATGTTATGGGCAAGGGGGCACAGATGAAAGAACAAAAACTGCCACAGTTGAAGCTCTCAACCTTCCATGGTGGAGAGAGATTATTCCTGTGCTGCCTGGATTCTTAAGAGGGGTATGGAAGTAACACTGAGAAACACTGATAAGAACACAGATTTACACTGATAAAAAAATATGGAAGTTCAACTTCCATATTTTTTTATCCTTGACAAATTATTTTTCTTTGCTATAATGGAAATGCTGCTGTCTGGAAGTATTTAATAGCTTGCTATTGAATGCTGAAGGGCAGCAGCATTTTTTATACCTTAAAATTATATTAATTAAAATTCATTAGGGTTGACCCCCACACCATAACGAACTTCAGAATTATATAAACCATCAATTACTGCTGATTTTTGGATATATTTATTAGAGAATTTGCTGTAAAACAAGATGCCAGATATTAGAATGATAATTTAAATATGATTTAGTGATTTTGAGTATTTTCATAACATAAACAAGTATCAAGATGAAGAATCTGGCATCATAAGTTTGTTTGGTGTGGGGGTTGATAAAAGGAAAAAGAGGATGTATAATTGGGGTAGTTTTGGAGAAGACTGAGTTGCACCTTAGAAATTTAAAAATTTTTAAAGAAAAGAGGAGGCGAAAAGAATGAAAGTGACGAGTAAGCTGAGCTTAACCTTATTTCTGATAATTATTGTTTTTCTTTCTCTTACTTCCTGTAGTGGGATTGTTACACCTGAACTTCAACTTGATTTAGAAGAAGATATAAATGAGATAGAAGAAATAGATTATGTTTATTTGGATGTACCTTACGAAAAATATGCTGGAACGAACTGGTGTCTTCCTGCATCCGGGGCGATGATTTTTAAATATTATGGATTAGATATTACCCAAATCGAGATAGCCAGCAAGGTAATCGAAAATGGTAATAGTTCGATATTTAAATTTATTACTTTCGCAAAGAATTTAGGATTTAATGCAGAATATAAAAATAGAACTATTAAAGAAATAAAAGATTTATTAAAACAAGATATTCCAGTAATTGCTATACAATGTTATAGTCTAACCATATCTGATACTCATGCTCGAGTAATCATTGGTTACGATGACGAAAACCAGGAAGTAATTATCAATGACCCAGTAATTGGGAAAGATTATAAAATATCTTATACTAATTTTTTAGCTCTTAATCTCGATAGCGGTTCTGATAAATGCAAGGTAATTATAATTTTTCCTAAAGAAAAAGACGAAGAAAATTGAAACAGTAAAGGGTGTTTGGTTTTAGACCAAACACCCTTATTTTTATTAAATATAGTAATGTTTATGCTTTATTTCTTTCAAATAGTTATCAACTTTTAAAATTAATTCTTTATATAATTTTGATTGATTTAAGATTCTTTTAAACTGAGGAAGGAATTTTTCTAAATTTGCAAATGGAGTAGCAAATTTTTGGTCTGGAATATACATATTAAATTCAGCATTCATATCCCGAAGGTGGTATTTTTTTAGGTAAAGAGTGGATCGAGTCAAAAATACTTTGAGGAATATTAAATTTTTCTAGAATATATTTATTCTTACTTTGATCCTTTACTGCTTGCCAGAATCGTGCAGAAGCCCTGTATTTAATTTTTCTAATAATAATTCCCATTGATTTATACTCCCATTATACCTTAAAATTATATTAATTAAAATTCTTTAGGGTTGACCCCGTTAGAGATTTAAGTTAGTTTATCTATTTTGAATGACCATAGCCGAGAGGCGGCTTCGCCTTATAATCTTTATATTATTGAGAGGTTTGGTTGAATCTCTAACGGGGTTGACAGAATGAAGGAATAGATATATAATGGGGGCAGTTTTGCTAACATGTGTAGCTTGAAAATTTAAAAAATTTTAAGAAAAAGGATAGGTGAATTAAAGTGAGAAAGCTATGGTTTGTTTTAGGAATTTTGTTGTTGGGTATTGTGCTGCTTGGATTAGTGGGTTGTAGCGGTAATGGCGTAATTCCAGAACCACCACCAGAGATACCTTTAGAGCTAATAAGGGAGTATACAGAATATGACTATGTTCAGCGATGGGCTGATGGGGTTATAAGTATTTATGATGAAACAAGCTTTGAAGGCCTGCAAGGCATCCTGGATAAAGTTAATACAGCAATAGACGGACCAGTTGTTTTTCAGCTTAGTGAGGATCCTAATAGCCAAATCAAAGTAATATTTGAAGAATTAGTTTATGGATCATCAATTGTACATATGGAGTTGAATGATGTTGGCGAACTAAAAAATGTACTAATTAGAATCGATCCTTCTACAGCTGGGTACTCAGTATATCTACAGGCATTTCTAGTGTCTTTAAGCATTGATTTGTCTAAATCGGATCAAGGAATTACACAAGAAGTGTCCACTGTTCTATACTGGCTCTATAGATTAGAACCACTATACCCGCTGTATTAATCTAGAGGAGGTAAATAATATTTTCTATATTTACCTCCCCTTTTATTTTTACTCCCTTGACAACACTTATTTAGAGAGTATAATTAATATATTAGAGGTCAATTACAATTATTTAAAACATTTTAAACATATGAATATCAATAGAAAATATATTATCATTTTTGGAACATTAATCCTTTTATTAGTAATTATTACCGGGGCAATTACTTATTATAAAGAAAAAGGAGTACAAACGCAGACTCCTGATGTAAAGCAATCTGCTCTTAGTTTTTCTCGAGATTATCCTATTAACTTTAGCGAACTCTCAGATTTTCTTGTTTTCTGTCGTAATACGGTACTTTCTGATGTGGAAGAATTAAAAAATAAGGAGATAACAGAGGTTGTTTGTATATTAGACCCACTAGCAAGTAAGGTTGTATTAAAGGAGGATCCACGGTCAGCTAATATCTATATTCCTTCGTTTTCATCCTTAGACTCCATTATTTCATTCAAGCCTGGTCGCTATATTGGCATTTTAGTTGACTTCAAGGATGTTATCAGAGAATATAATCCCTCTCTCTTGCAAGAAGAGAAATGGTATCTTTGTAGTATTTCTGAACCATCTTGGGCAGATCCATTCTATTTACAAATGGCACCAAAACTATATTTGATTTTTGATGAAGGAGATATTCTTTGTGGAGCCATTAAAGCAGATAAAGCACCTTCTATATACTTTTCTGGTTTTATTCCTCAAGCAGAATCCTTAAATATCAAGCAGTATCTTGTTGATGAACAAACAGTAACTGATGTAATGAACAAGCAGTCTTTCTCTGAAATCAAAGAGATCTTAAAAGATTATCCCATTATCTGGCAGATGGAAAAACCAATTATTCCTTAAATATATTAATTAATATTTATTAAAATCTATGAATAAAACAAAATATATTATATTAACTCTTGCATTGTGTTTTTCACTGGTTTTTATTGCTTATCCATCAGTAGCAAGAGGTGCATGCGGTGGTTGTGGTCAGCCTGCGTGTCTTCCTCCACCTCCTCCTGATATTGTATGCCCACCCCCAGAGTCTGACCCTGTTTGGGAATATAGCTGTAGTGCATGCGGCGATTATCCATCAACCATGCACACATGCTATCACTGGACTTATCCGAGTCCCTGCTCACAGGATTGTAGTAATAATAGTGATTGTGGTGGTGATGGCGGTAATGGTGGCAATGGTGGCAATGGCAATGGCAATGGCAATGGTGGCAATGGCAATGGCAATGGCAATGGTGTTACTACAGAACCTTGTATGATTTCTTACTTTGAATTGCCAGCCAGAGCTTGGGTTGGTTACTCAATAATAGGAAGATGGGCTGCCAGTGATTGGTGCGATGATTGTGATGTAACTTGCACCCCTTATCCAGAATGTGTCTGGAAACAGAACAATATTGGCCTCTGGGATGAATACAAGTTTAAACTATCTCAATCAGGCACCTATAATTACACCCTTACTTGTTATGGACCAGGAGGAATAGATGAAAGGCAAGAAACCGCTACTGTTCAAGCCATTAATCTCCCTTGGTGGAGAGAAATCATTCCTGTCTTGCCTGGATTCTTGAGAGGGATTTGGAGATAATACTGATATGCACTGATAAATAAAAATACGCCCCGCTCTTTTCTAAAAAAGAGTGGGGCGTATTTTTATGCTATACTATTTTTATGAAAAACATAGATCTTTTTGTTTGTATATTTATTTTTGCTATTTCTTGGTTTATTTTTGATAAACTTGGTTTATTTTCTAATATTTTCATGCAGTCATTTTTTGGAGCGATTCCTTTATTACTTCTTGTTTTTTATCCTATTTTTATCACTATTAAAAGGAAAAGAAAACTTTCAGAGATAGGATTTACTCTTAACAATTGGCCGAAAGCAATTATTTGGGGAGTAAGTATAAGTTTGGTAATTATTATCTTAGATTTATGGTTTTTTCACGATAAACCATTAGCTGTTTTTAATAATTGGGCTTTCGGAATAATCTACTGGGCATTTCTAGCTTTTTCTCAAGAGATTTTTTTCCGAGGATATCTCCAGAAAAATTTAGAAAAAATATTTGGTAATTTCTTGGGTTTAATTTTTGCTTCTTTCCTTTTTTCCTTATGGCATATTACTGTTCGTTTTTATCCGGGATGGATGATAGGTTCTTCATTATTGAAGGTATTTTTAGTTGGTTTGCTTTGGGGGTTATCTTTTCAAAAAACAAGGAGCCTGATTGCTCCTTGTTTATCCCATTTTTTGGTTGGCGTTTTTCTCAGTAGCTATTTGTAAACTTTTCTTTTCTGCAATTGATTTTGAAAAAAATAAAAAGACTTACAATAATAATAATTAGAGCGGTTAGTTGAGCATAACTTAATGTGAAATACCATATTTTTCCTTGATAAATAAAATCTGCATTATAGCGGAAATATTCTATTATAAATCTGGCAAGGGAATAAAAAATCATTCCTATACAGGCCAAAGAGCCGTTTCTTAATTTTACCCCGTTAGAAAGTCCCGGACCTTGGAGTGTTAGGAAAAAAAATATCAAAAGATAGCTAAAAGATTCATAAAGTTGAGTGGGGTGTCGCAAAAAATTGTCGCCTAAACTTGGAAATTTTATTGCCCAAGGAACGTTCGTCACTATGCCATAACAACAACCATTTAAAAAACAACCAATTCTGCCAATCGAATGTCCTAAAAGGATTCCTAAAATTATTACATCCAGCCATTTTCCTAATTTTTTTTTATCATTTCTTAAAAACCATAAAATTGCCAAAAACCCAAAAATAAATCCACCTTGCCAGCTAAATCCTCCTTTCCAAAATTGGAGTATTTTAACTAAATCTTTTTGATCAGAATTGAAATTTAAGAAAACATAACTAAGTCGAGAACCGACAAGCCCACTAATAATTGCAATGATAACTAAAGTTATGGCTTTATGTGGATCAAGATTTTTTCTTTTCGCCTGCCAACAAATAACAGCCCCACCGAAAATAAATCCTAAAATCATAAAAACCCAATACGATTCTACTGAAAAATTACCGAGTTTGAATAAGATAGGATACATAATTATTTAATTATTTTTAATGTGCCGAGGGAGGGAGTTGAACCCTCAAACTCTTACGAGCAACGGATTTTGAATCCGTCGTGTTTGCCAATTTCACCACCTCGGCAGAAGCTGTATTCTGTATTCAGTATACAGTATTTTGTATGTAAAATTCAAGACAAATAGAAGTTTATAGAAATATATAGAAATTTATTGTATAATAATCTTAGGTTATAAGTTATAAGTTACATGTTACAAGTTTTATGACAGAAATTATTGCCATTTGCAACCAGAAAGGAGGTGTAGGGAAAACTAGTACGGTAGTAAATTTGGGCGCTTATTTGACTGCTTTTGGGAAGAAAACATTGGTGGTTGATTTTGACGCTCAAGCCAATGCTACTTCTGGCTTAGGTTTTGATTATAAAAAACTAAAGAGAACAGTTTATCATAGCTTAATTTCTAACAATTCCCCGCAAGAAATGATTTATAAAACCTCAATCCTTGGCTTGAATCTTCTTCCCGCCTCGCCGGATCTTATCGGAGCCCAAGTGGAATTAAATCATTTTGCCGACAAAGAATTTAGGTTAAACCAAGTTCTTTCTTCAATAAGACAGTATTATGATTATATTTTAATAGATTTACCTCCTTCTTTAGGGGTGTTAACAGTTAACGGCTTGGTGGCAGCTAATCAGGTTTTAATTCCTCTTCAGACAGAATATTATGCTTTGGAAGGACTGTCTCAACTTATAACCACGATAGATTTAATAAGAAGAAATTTAGGAAAGGATTTAAAAATATTGGGAGCGGTTTTGACTTTATATGATAAAAGGAATAGATTAGACAGAATGGTTGTCAAGCATGTTAGAAGGAGTTTTCCCGGGTATGTTTTTGATACTATAATTCCCAGGAACATTAGTTTAGCCGAAGCCCCGAGTTTTGGAAAGTCTATTCTTCAATATAATCCTCGTTCAGAAGGAGCTCGGGCTTATCGCCAATTAGCGCAAGAAGTAATTAGAAAACTTGAAATCAACGAATAACGAATTTGATACGAATATACGAATGAGTATATTTTTTATATTTTTCTATTAGTACTCTTATATTTAATTTTTTATTTTTAAAGGTATGGATGAGACAAATTTATTAGGGCAGGGCATTAACGCTTTAATCCCTGCTAAAAACCCGCCTGCGCCAACCCGCCTGCACGGTGGGCAGGGGCTTTGGCAGACAGGCAATCAACAACTGAATGAAGATGCTTTGGAAGAAAGGATTAGCAAGAAACTTAAAGATTTTCAAGAGGATTTTCAACAAGCGCATATAAAAGAAGATGTAATGCCAGATAATATATCAGGTTTGCAGGAAACAATACCTGGAATAGCTCAAAATAAACCTATTTTATCTTCTCATCTCTTAGAAGAGAAAATTTTTTATATAGAAGTGGATAAAATTAAGCCCAATCCTCAACAGCCGCGAAAAAACTTTTCTGATGAAACAATAAAAGAATTAGCTGATTCTATTCGCGAGCATGGTATTTTAGAACCTTTGATTGCCACCAGAATAGAAAAAGAAACAGAACACGGAGCCGATGTTGAATATCAATTAATTTCCGGGGAAAGAAGATTACTGGCGGCAAAAATGTTGGGTTTGCCGACAGTGCCGGTTATCATTAGAAAACCAACAGAAGAGCGAAAAAAACTGGAAATGGCTTTGATAGAAAATATTCAGCGGGAGGATTTAAGCCCGATATCAAAAGCCAAAGCATTTGCGCGGTTAATAGAGGAATTTAATCTTACCCAACAGGTTTTGGCAGAAAGAATAGGCAAGAGCCGGGAAGTAATCGCTAATACTTTGAGGTTGCTTCAGTTGTCATACGAAGCTCAAAATGCCTTAGAGCAGGGGAAAATTAACGAGGGGCATGCTCGGGCAATCCTCTTTTTTAGCAATCCTGAAAAAAGAAGATTGTTTCTGCAGGAAATTTTGTCTAAAAATTTTTCCGGGCGTGAATCCTTAGAATTAGCCCAGCATTATTTACATATGGATAATGATGGTAATTATAGAAAAAAAGAAACATTGTCCAGAAGACGAAATGTTTCTTTAGACCCGGAGGATTTGGAAGTAAAAGAGAAATTAGAAGATTTTTTGCAAACCCCTGTGTTAATTAAGAAAAAAGGCAACCAAGGGGCAATTGAAATTAAGTTTTTCTCCCAACAGGATTTGAATAAAATTTTAAATAAGATATTTCCCCTTTAAGGCGTCTTGAATTTTTTTTCTGGTTTCACTCATTTTAACGAATTCTAACCACGAAGAAGAGGGTAATTTTCTTTTTTTTATAATAATTTCTATTACTTCTCCTGATTGCAATTTATAATCCAGGGGAACTAATTTGCCGTTAATTTTAGCGCCCGCCGCTTGGTCGCCTACTTCGGTATGGATTTGATACGCAAAATCAATTGGGGTGGCTCCGTCAGGCAGGTCAATAATATCTCCTTTAGGTGTCAGGACAAAAATTCTGTCTTTAAAAAAATCCACTTTCAAAGAATCTAAAAATTCTTTAGAATTATAAAATTTCTTTTGCCAATCTTTTAACTGATTTATCCAATAAAAATTTTTAGGGGGAGAAAATTTTTTCCTTTTTTTGTATCCTTTGCTGTTTTTCAAAAATCCATAAATCCAGTGGGCGGCAATGCCCCATTCAGCTTCTTCGTCCATTTGCGGTGTTCTGATTTGAATTTCTACAATTCGTCCATCTTTGGCGAATACAGCAGTATGGAGGCTCTGATATCCATTGGGTTTTGGGAGGGCGATATAGTCTTTAAAGCGGCCGGGAACGGGTTTCCACATCTGGTGAATAATCCCCAAAGCGCCATAACATTTTTCTACGTTCGGCATAATAATTCTCATTGCCACTAAATCGTATATTATTTTAATATCCATATCTTCTTTCTGCAGTTTCCGCCAAATACTGTACAGATGCTTAGTCCGAAATTTTATTTTTTGAGGATTTAAATTATTCTCTTCCAATTTTTTTTGGAGGAGAGGAATTAGCTCTTGAAGATAATTTTCCAGTTCCTCTCTTCTTTTCCCTACTATTTTCCGGGTTAATTTGTATTCTTCGGGATAAACGTAAGGAAAGGCAGAATCTTCTAACTGGGCCCCGATATCTGACATTCCCAAACGGTAAGCTAACGGAGCAAGAATTTCTAAGGTTTCTAATGATTTTTTCGTTTTTTTGTTTGGGTCCAATGACCACAAGGTTTTCATATTATCCAAGCGGTCAGCTAATTTAATGAGAATAATCCTTAAGTCTTTGGCCAGCGCTAAAATCATATTTCTGAAATTTTCTTTTTCTGCAGCATCGTCTTCTTTTTTATCCGTGATATATTTAATTTTATTGACCTTTGTTAATCCGCTAACTAAAAAAGCCACCTCTTCATTAAATTGAGATTTAATTTCAGAGAGAGGAATTTGACAGTCTTCCACCACATCATGAAGGACACTGGCGATAACAGCGTTAATTCCTAATTTCATTTGGCTGATGGTTAAAGCTACCCGCAGAGGGTGATTTATAAACGGTTCTCCGGATTCTCTTTTTTGTTCTGAATGGGATTTTTCAGCGAACTCAAAGGATTTTTCCAGTAAATCCATTTCTTTAGCGCTGGCAAGGCCATCAAGGTTCTGGATTATTTTCTGCTGTAGGGATTTCATAATTACAATCGCGATTAGAGCATTTAATTTGTTTTTTTCTTTCCAGAAGAGGTTTTCCGCATTGAGGGCAATTTTCCCCTGTCGGTTTATAAGAAGAAGCAAAATCGCATTCAGGCCAACAAGAGCAGGCGTAAAAAGTTTGGCCTTTTTTATTCCTTTTTATAACGATTTCTCCTTTTTGGCATTGCGGACATTTTATAGACAAAACGTTGTTTATAGATTTTGTATAGGGACATTTGGGCCAGTCAGAACAGGCAAGAAATTTACCATATTTTCCAAGTTTTAAAACTAAATTACTTCCGCATTTAGGGCATTTTTCTTCAGTCTGGATGACAGGGGCTAAATCTTCTTTGGAAACTTCCTGGTATTTTTTTTCCAGATTGTCTTTAAACGGTTTATAAAATTCTCCTACGACATTAGTCCATTCTAATTTTCCTTGAGCAATATTATCTAATTTTTCTTCAATCTGGGAAGTAAATTGATAATCTACGATGTCAAGAAAGTGTTTTGTCAGGACGCCATTAACCAAAATTCCAATTTCCGTGGGGACAAAAGATTTGCTTTTATCTCTTATCACATAACCTCTTTCCTGTAATATGGATATAATAGGCGCGTAAGTAGAAGGTCGGCCAATATCAAAGCTTTCCAGCGTTTTTACCAGAGAGGCATCGTTATAACGGGGGGGAGGCTGGGTGAGATGCTCTTCGGGAGTAATTTTTTCAATTTTTAATTTTTCTTGAATTTTCAAAGACGGTTTTTCCTGAAGATTGGATGGTTTTGAATAAGAATAGATGCGGAAAAATCCGTCAAAATCTAAGTGATAGAAATTACTTTTAAATAAATACGCATTCTTTTTTTCTTTGGATTCAATAGTGAAAGAAGTTCTTTCTAAAATAGCAGAAGGCATTTGACTGGCTAAAAATCTTGCCCAGATAAGAGAATATAAAGACAATTCGTCTTTTGTTAGATATTCTTTTATTTTTTCCGGGGTATAAAATGGATCAGTTGGCCGGATAGCTTCGTGGGCCTCTTGAGCCAGACGAGAGCGTTTTTTGAAAATTCGCGCTTGGGGCAGAATATATTCTTTTCCCAAATTTGTTTCTAAAAAATTATAAGCGGCTTTAAGAGCCAGAGAAGAAAGATTAAAAGAATCAGTTCTCATATAGGTGATAAGACCTATGGGACCTTTGCCCAGGTTTTTTCCTTCGTAAAGAGATTGCGCCAAATACATTGTTTTTTTAACGGGAAAGTGGAATAATTGCCACGAAGCTTGTTGGAGAGTGCTGGTAATAAACGGGGCAGCAGGATGACGCTTCATCTTTTTTGTTGTTATGTCCAAAACATAAGCATCTTTTTTTTCTAAATCTTTTTTGATTTTATCTGCCTCTACTTTTGATTTAATGCCAGGCTTGGGAAGGGATTTGCCATTAATCTTATATAAATCAGCTTCAATGATTTTGATTTTTGCATTTTGTAGTCGCTTGCGACTCCCCGTAGGGTCCTTTTTGATTTTGAGGAGCGAAGCGACGATTGTATAATACTTTTCTTCCTTAAAAGACTCTCTTTCTTTTTCTCTTTCTGCTATTAATCTCAAAGCCGGCGATTGGACTCTGCCGGCTGACAATCCTCTGATTATTTTTTTCCATAAAAAAGGGGACAACTCATAGCCCACCAAACGGTCTAATATTCTTCTGGCTTGTTGGGCGTTTACTAAATCCAGATTAATGTCTCGCGGATTGTTAAGGGCGTTCTTTATAGCCGGTTCAGTGATTTCATGGAAAACAATTCTTTCTGTTTTTTCCTTTTTAAGGTCAAGGGACTGGATTAAATGGAAGGCGATAGCTTCTCCTTCTCTATCTTCATCCGTCGCTAAGATTACCTGACTGCTTTTCTTAGCAAGTTTTTTGAGTTCGTTTACTTTTTTTCTGGCTTTTACCGGGATAATATAATTAGGGGTAAAATTATTCTCTATATCTATTCCTAATTTGCTTCTTGGTAAATCGCGAACATGGCCATAACAGGCATTAATTTTAAAATTCTTTCCTAAAAAAGAGGAAATAGTTTTTGCTTTTGTGGGCGATTCAACGATAACCAAAATCATAGAAATAAATCAAATATTAAATATTAAAGATAAAAATGACAGATTAAAGATTAAAAATTTTGTCGCCGACGCGCCATAGCCGCTTTGGCGACGGCGCGAATTTTGATTTGTAATTTTGCATTTTGATTTTTGAATTTTAAATTAGTTTGACGTAGTTTCCGCCATCAATATTTTTAATAAAACCTTTAATTTCTAAAGTGGTAAGAATAACGAGGACTTCCTTAGAAGGAAGATTAGAGATTTCTATAATTTTGTCAATAGGAAGAGGTTTTTCTTTAGAAAGAGACTGATAAATTTTTTCTTCTTCTTTGCTATCAAATTTTAAATCAGGGGCATTTTCTATTATTGGCAAAACGCATTGAATGTTTAGTTCTTCAAGAATATCTTCAATTTGAGAAACCAACTTCGCTCCTTGTTTTATCAAATTGTTGGTTCCCTTGGAATTTTTATTAAAAATTGAGCCGGGAATAGCAAAAACTTCTCTATTTTGTTCCAATGCAAATCTGGCAGTAATCAAAGCGCCGCTTTTTTCTGGGGCTTCTATTACTATAGTGGCTAAGGAAAGACCGCTGATTATTCTGTTTCGCCAGGGAAAGTAATGTTTTAGAGCAGGAGCCTTTAAAGGGTATTCAGTGACTAAGGCGCCGTGTTTAATTATTTCTTGGGCTAATTTTCTGTTACTGCTTGGAAAGATGTCATCCAAGCCCGACCCTAAAACCGCAATTGTTTTTCCCTGATTTTCCAAAGCAGTTTTATGGGCAATAGTATCAATTCCATAAGCCAACCCGCTTACGATAACAAAATTATAACGCACTAATTCTTGAACTAATTTTTCTGTAACTAATTTCCCATAATAGCTCGCTCTTCTTGTTCCGACAACAGCGATGCATGGTGTTTTTTCAGGAATTTCCCCTTTAATATAAAATGCTAAAGGAGCATAAAAAATTTCTTTCAATAAAAGCGGATACTTGTTTTCTGAAGAAGTAACAAAATCTATTTTCTGTTTTTGCAATTTTTGCCATTCTTTATAAGGGTCAATGTGTTCTTTTTGGTGGTTATTTAATTTGGTCCAAGCGTTTTCAAAAAATTGGCTGTTTTTTAAAAAAGGAAATAATTTAAGAAAATTATTTTTAAAAACTACATTAAGGGCGTTTAAATAAATTTTTTCTTCTTGGTGGGGCATCACAATAAATTTTAAAGTCTAAATTGACAGCTAAGCTGTCATCCTGAGGAGTCCCGTTTATCGGGACGACGAAGGATCTCTTGCGAATGCAAGATTCGCAAACAAGTTGCGAGATTCTTCGCCTCCCCTTCGCTCTGCTCAGGGCTTCGGCTCAGAATGACAAGACTTCTTTCAGAATGACATTTAATCATTTAAAATTGGTTTAAAGTTTAAAATTGGTAATTTAAAATTGTTTTTCCAATTACTCTTTACATTCTATCCTTTATTTTATATTTGGCAAGCCCCCGCTATTTTGTTATAATCAAAATATACTTATTTTGATTTCAATATATATTAAATAATTATAGCCGATGGGTGATTTTAAAAAGAGATTAATTTTAATTTTGAGCATTGCCTTGTCTATTATTCTGATTACAGGAGGTTTGTTTTATTATTTTTACCATGATATTTCAGAAAGAGTGGTTAAGGTTAATTCTTTTAGAAAAGAACTTGCTGCTCGCGCAACAATTTTAAACAGGATTCATCTATTAGAGCAAGAATATACAAAATCTTTAACGTATTTTGAAAAGCTAAAGGACATTTTGCCCACAGAAACAGAAATGGTGGGTTTGGAAGAAATTTTAAAGAATTTAGCCGACCAAAATGATTTAAATTTGAGTTTTAGATTTGGGACCCTGAATCCAGAAAAAGAGCAAGAGCCAAAAAATTATAGCTTTAATTTGGTCCTTACAGGAGAAAAAAATGGTATTTTAAAATGGTTGGATGGTTTTCAAAAGCTAAATTACACCATTTACTTGGATCAGATAGAGCTGAATCAAACCGGTCTGGAAAAAAATGAGTCTTATTATGATGTTAAAATCTTAGGAAGAGTTTATCTTCGCTAAAGAATTTCAAATATGTTTAAAAAGATTTATCAAAAGTTTAAAAAGAAAAATTTATTTTTTTTGTTGGGAGGCATAATAATTATTATTGGCTGCGGGTTTTTGATAGTTTTTAGTTTGACTTTTTTGATAAAAAATATTAATTTGGTATTAAAACCAATTCTTCCAGAAGGCGCTTCAATTCATTTCAATATTTCTGAAGCGGAGAAATTATTTTTGCAAGATAAATAGTTTATTTATGGGCATGTAGTTCAGCTTGCCCCGTTAGAAAACGTGTACCCGAGTATTAAGATGGCCTTAAATTAATAGATAACTATTGCATTATATATATTTAAGAGTTACGAAAAATTTTCCTAAAGAAAATTTTTCGTCAAAGGTTTCTAACGGGGTGAAGTAGAACGCCATTCTGACCTGCCCGCCGAAAAAAGTGAAATTTTTGGGTGTATAGTTCAGTGGTAGAACGCCATTCTGATAAAATGGAGGTCGTAGGTTCAATTCCTACTACACCCACAGATTCTAAAGATTTTAGATCGGCTTTGGCAGGCGGGTAAAATGGAGGTCGTAGGTTCGATTCCTACCATGCCCACCACGTTAAACGTGGTACAGGCACGTTCAACGTGCCCACCAAGTTTCCAAATTTAATACGGGATAAGTGCCGACGAGGTCGCAAGCCTGCCCTGTAGTCAACCGAAGGTTGTACTTCGGGGTTCGATTCTTGTCGCGCGCACAAAGTTTGGGGATGCAGCTCAGCGGGAGAGCACCGCTTTTGTCCCGCAAAATAATGAGCGAAGCGAATATATTTTGTGCGATCCCATAAACAAGGAGCAAATATTAGCAAGGATAAAATTTTGTTGGGGACGTAGCTCAGTGGCAGAGCGTCCGGTTTGCATCCGGAAGGTCAGGGGTTCAAATCCCCTCGTCTCCACTTGCTCATTATTAAACGGGATCCACGAAAAACATAGTCGCGTTGCTCCTTGTTTTTCGGGACATAGCGGGGGTCAGGGGTTCAAATCCCCTCATCTCCACAAAGTATAATTTATTTCGAGAGAAGCGAGAAACAAGGTTCTCGCCGAAGGCGAGGTTCTTATTTCGAGCGAAGCCCCGTTTAACGGGGCAAAGCGAGAAAAAAGGTTCTGTCGACCGAAGGTCGGCAGGTTCTTATAAGGAGAAAGAAAGGAAAAGCAGATGAAACTAGAAGAAAAAAAAGGAGGTTTTAGATGTTGCAATTGCGGTCAAAGGGTTCCTTTTTCAGAATTTATGGGGACGGCTCACCGTAACCATTGTCCTTTCTGTTTATGGTCAAAACATGTTGATTTAGAAAAACCCGGAGACAGAAAGTCTGGATGCCAAGCAGGAATGAAGCCAATTGGATTGACATTTAAACATGAAGGGGTAGATAAATATGGTAGACTTCAACAGGGTGAGCTGATGTTAGTCCATGAATGCACTGGCTGTGGGAAAATTTCCATAAACAGAATTGCGACTGATGATGATGAAAAAGTGATTCTGAAAGTATTTGAAGAGTCACAAGAGTTAAATCCGGAGAGAAGGAACCAACTAGAGCGAGATGGCATTGAAATCCTCTCAGAAGAAACAAGAGAAGAAATTCTTACCCAGCTTTTTGGTAAGGATTTCAAAAGCACTTAGTATTTTCATTTATCCTTGCTTGACTGAGATAAATTTTATATAATAAAGGTAAGCCAAAAGGTCGATTCACCCACCCAAGTTTTATAAACAAAATTTGGGTAGATGAATAAAAAATTTAAATTAAAAATAAAAAATATGTTTAATACTATAGCTCAGGCTAGTTCTACTGCTTTGTTTGATTTATGGAATGCTTTTGTTGTCTTTTTGCCTACTTTACTAGGAGGATTAATAGTTTTTTTCGTAGGGGTGATTATCGGTAATGGCATTGCCCAATTAGTAGAAAAATTAATTGATGTTTTAAAAATAGATCCAATTTTAGAAAAGATTGGATTTAAAGAAGTTACTGATAGGGCTGGGGTTCGTTTAGATTCGGGATTTTTTGTAGGTCAGATTGTTAAATGGTTAATTATTTTGTCATTCTTGGTAGCTGCTTGTAATATTTGGCATCTGTCAGCGGTTGGTGATTTTATCAGAAGCATAGTTAACTATCTCCCGAATGTTTTGGTTGCTATTTTGATTCTGTTGGCGGCAATCGTTCTGGGAGAATATCTTGCTAAGTTTATTCGCGCTTCTGTTGCCGGAGCCGGTTTGAAATATCAGAAGTTTCTTGGCGCCATATCTCGCTGGATATTTCTTATCTTCGGAATTATAGCCGCTTTGTCTCAGTTAAAAGTAGCTTCTTATATTGTTAATACTTTATTTACTGGGATTGTGGCGATGTTGGCTATAGCTGGAGGATTAGCTTTTGGTTTAGGAGGAAAAGAGTTAGCTCAGGACTTATTAAGAAAGTTTAAAGGAGAGATGGAGTAAAAACAGTTTTCTGTAAACGAAAAAAACAAAAAAGCCGGAATTTCCGGCTTTTTTGTTGCCCCCTTGACCCCCACACCAAACAGGCTTTAGAATTAGGGTCTCAAGTAATGAAATTCTTATTGAATTAAAGAATCATTTACCTTCAAGAAGAGTTATTTCTTTTAAGAGACTAATCCCTAATTCTTATAAGGGCGTTAATCAATTAGATTGATTTAATTTACAATAATTATTCAATAACTAATGACTATCAATTCTACTAGCCCTTTAAGCCCGTTATGGTGTGGGGGCTTGACTTTTAAAAAATATTCATTATAATAGAAGGGCCGAAAAAATATGGAAATCTTTCAAGAAAATTCTAGGAAACAAAGAAGTGGGTGATTTATATATGCCTATTTTAAAGGCCACCACTTCTTGGTGGTCTTTTTAAATCCAAGAATTTCTGTCCGGGAGAAATGACTGAACTTTGAAAAGGAAGCATCTTTAGTTTGTCTTTTCACTAAAGATGGGAAAGTTGTAATAAGGGCAGATGGTGGATGCCTTGACACAGTAAGGCGATGAAGGACGTGGCGTAGCTGCGATAAGCCTCGGGGAGGTGTGTAGTAACCTTTGATCCGGGGATTTCCGAATGGGGCAACCCACGAGCGCAAAACGTTCGTATCCCGATTTAAGTCGGGAGGCATACCTGGGGAAGTGAAACATCTCAGTACCCAGAGGAGAAGAAAACAATAGAATGCATTTTACTACTGTTGATTAGTACTCAATAGTAGTTAAATGCGTTGGTGATTCCTTAAGTAGCGGCGAGTGAAAGAGGAAGAGTCTAAACCGAGCACTCAATTTTGTTGAGGGCTCGGGGTTAAAAGGGAGATACACGGAAACTTAGGTTTCCAAAATTCTAAATAATAATTAGTTGAATTATCTGGAAGGATAAATCATAGAGGGTGAAAGTCCCGTAAACGAAAATTATTATTGAATTTAGTATCTTTTCTTAATTACCTCGGGGACAGAAAACCTTGAGGGAAGGATCCGGAACTACTCCGGAAAGACTAAATACTTACTGTGATCGATAGTGAACAAGTACCGTGAGGGAAAGGTTAAAAGAACCCCGGTGAGGGGAGTGAAATAGAACCTGAAACCATTTTGCCTACAAGCAATCGGAGCCGAGCATTCAGTTTTCTGAGTGTTTGGTGACGGTGTGCCTATTGAAGAATGAGCCGACGAGTTTATATTTACTGCTAGATTAATTCCGTAAATCGGAAGTAGTCATAGGGAAACCGAGCGTGAATAGCGCATATATCTTTTTAATTCTGCGCTTCGGTGCAGAATTAAAAAGATAATGTAGTAGGTATAAGACCCGAAGCCAGGCGAGCTTACCATGGCCAGGATGAGCCCCATAGAAATATGGGAGGAGGTCCGCACCCGTGAGCCGTTCAATACTCTGGGATGAGCTGTGGTAAGAAGTGAAAAGCTAATCGAGCCTGGGAATAGCTGGTTCTCCCCGAAATAGCTTTTGGGCTAGCGATCCATTTATCCTTGTGGGGGTAGAGCACTGGATGGTATGTATAGGGCGAAAGCTCAGCATACCAATCAAACTCCGAATACCATTAAGGTTATGATGGATTAGTCAGACTATGGGGGCGAAGCTCCGTGGTCAAAAGGCAATGAATCCAGATCGCAGTTTAAGGTCCCTAAATTTTGGTTAAGTGCTGTCAAAGGCGGTGATTTACCATAGACAATTAGGAGGTTGGCTTAGAGGTAGCCATCCTTTAAAGAGTGTGTAACAACTCACTATTCGATCAAGCACTCAATTAAATTGAGTGCTTGATGGTGAATTGCGCCGAAAATTTATCGGGGCTAAAACCAAATACCGAAAACGCGGATGTCAGCGCATCTCACTAAGGTGAGATGCTTGAAATGTAAAAATTAAAATTCAAAAATCAAAATTAAGGAAGCTTAAATTTTTTAACAAAAAATTTAAGCAACCAAAACTTTACATTTTGATATTTACACTTTGCATTTTTAGCACCGAACTTTAGTGAGGTGCGTTGGCGTGGTAGGGGAGCGTTTCTTTAGCATTGAAGTTTCAACGTGAGTTGGAATGGAGCTTAAGGAAGTGAGAATGTCGGCATGAGTAACCACAATCCTGATGAGAAGTCAGGACCCCGTAAGCCTAAGGTTTCTTTGGCAATGACAATCAGCCAAAGGTTAGGCGGGCCTAAGGCAATGGCGAAAGCCGTAGCCGATGGACAGCCGGTTAATATTCCGGCCCTTCCATTCTTTTCGATGGGATGACGAAAAGGAGTAGATCAAGCATCTTAGTGGCTTGGTGTCTTTGACCGAGAGTATGTGCCAGGCAAATCCGGCACATAGTTCCGATTTATCGGAACAACTCCAGGGTAGAAGCGAATTAAGGTTTTACCTTAATTAGTTGATCGAGCCCATTTCCGAGAAAAATCTCTAAGGTTAGAAGAATGGGAACCGTACCGTAAACCGACACAGGTGGGCGAGGCGAGTAGCCTCAGGGGAACGGGTGATTCCTCGTTAAGGAATTCGGCAAAAAAGCGGGCGTAACTTCGGGACAAGCCCTCCAAACACTCAAGTTTTTGAGTGCTTGGCGCAGCGAAAGTATCCCTGGCGACTGTTTACCAAAAACACAGGTCCCTGCGAAACCGCAAGGTGATGTATAGGGGCTGATACCTGTCCGATGCCAGAAGGTTAATGGTGCTGGTTGTTTTGATTTATCAGGACAGCTAAGTGCTTGAAGCCCTGGTCAATGACAGCGATAACTATAATCGTTCTAAGGTAGCGTAATTCCTTGTCGGGTAATTTCCGACGTGCATGAAAGGTATAACGACTGGGGAACTGTCTCAACGAGGAGCCCGGTGAAAATGCGTGTCCAGCGAAGACGCTGGGTACCCGCAGCAAGACGAAAAGACCCTAGGAGCTTTACTATAGCTTGGTATTGAATTTAGTTTTAAACTGCGTAGTGTAGCGGGGAGACTTTGAATCCCGACTTTCGGGTCGGGGGGAGTCGTCAATGAAACACCCGTCTTTTTGAAGCTATGTTCTAATCCCGACGGCAAAAACGTCGAGTGACAGTGCCTGGTGGGTAGTTTTCGTGGGGCGCGATCCTCCTAAAAAGTAACGGAGGAGTCTATTAAGGTTGGCTATCTGCCAATGGAAACGGCAGAGGTAGTATAAAGGCAAAAGCCAGCTTTATAGTGAGGGAGACATCCCAAACTATTGCGAAAGCAGAGCTTAGTGACCCGATACGTCGTTGTAGAAGGCGTAGAGACTTCGGACAAAAGTTACCCTAGGGATAACAGGCTGGTGGAGCCCGAAAGTTCATATCGACGGCTCCGCTCGGCACCTCGATGTCGGCTCACCCTATCCTGGGGCTGAAGAAGGTCCCAAGGGTTTGACTGTTCGTCAATTAAAAGGGTACGCGAGCTGGGTTCAAACCGTCAATTTGGCGGCCTAGAAGAGTAATCTTCTAAGGAAAAAGTTGACTCATATAGGTGAAATCCTATCATATAAATTGTATTTTAACCTGTCGTGTGGTAGGATAATACCTAGGGAAGTTTAACTTTTTAAACGTGGAACATCTTACTAAATTACAGAGTGCTTATATTGCTGGTTTTTTAGATGGTGATGGTAGTATTTACATTAGGTTAAAGCCTAATAAAGATTACCACTTTGGTTTTCAAATAGCTCCCAATATAGTTTTTTATCAATCTAATAAAAATTGGTTATTCTTGAAAAAAATTAAAAACATTATTGGCGCAGGTTATTTAAGACAGAGAAATGATGGTATCAGCGAATACATTATTGGCGATACCGCAACAATGAAATCTTTGCTTAAACAGTTAATTCCGTATTTGATTTTGAAGAAGAAACAAGCTCAGTTATTTGTAAGGATTCTTAAAAAGAAAGAACAGATAAAAAACCAGAAAGACTTTGTGGCTTTAGCTAAGATGATAGATAAATTAGAAGCATTGAATTATTCCAAAAAGAGACGAATTACTTCACAAACAGTTGTTGACACGTTTAAACAGTTATATCAAACGCGAGTTTGATATATCGAATCTTTGATTCGTTATAACCCCGTAGAGACTTTTGGCTTTAAGCCAAGGGATGGAACATTTAGTTCTATCAATACGTCAACCTCCTAATAATTATTAGGATGATGGTATAGTCCATACATAAAGTAATTTATGATTATATGCGTGAGACAGGTTGGCCTCTATCTGCTGTGGGCGTTCGATACTTGAGGAGAGCTGATCGCAGTACGAGAGGACCCGATTGGACGAACCTCTGGTCTACCGGTTGTCCTGCCAAGGGCATTGCCGGGTAGCTATGTTCGGAAAGGATAAGCGCTGAAAGCATCTAAGCGCGAAGCCTCCTCCAAGATTAGGTATCGTTTCCTCCGTGTTTCACGGAGGAGTGAGATTCCTGGAAGATTACCAGGTTGATAGGCTCTAGGTGGAAGTTTGGTAACAAATTAAGCCGAGGAGTACTAATTTATCAAAAACAACTTTCCTATCTTTAGCGAGAAGACAAACCCCGCCAAAATTTTCTTAGGCGGGTAAATTCCGCTGGTGTTTTACTCGATTATGACCCACCTCTTTCCATTCCGAACAGAGAAGTGAAAGTAATCGAGATCGATGATACTCTTTTGGGGAAAGTAGAGTATGCCAGCGGTTTTTTTATTTGCGATACTAACTAAAGATTCGAAAATATTATCTCAAAAACACGCTAATCGCTATGGTTTTTTTCAATAATATTTTCTCACTTTAATACTACTACTATCGCCTTTTTAAATTTTTGTGATATACTAACAAATAATGGACAAACGATTAAGGAAACAAATTGTTGTTGCTTTGGTATTTGCAGCTATTTTTTCTTTTATCGGAGGAGGAATTTATTTAAATTATCGTCCTGCCCCCACTTGTTTTGATGATAAACGCAATCAAGGGGAAGAAGGCATAGATTGCGGAGAACCTTGTATTCCTTGCGATTTAAAATATAATCCGCCCCTTTCTTTAGCTGATGCTCCTGTTTTTTTGATTAATCAAGACAATAAGGCGGATATTCTTTTTAAAATAACTAATTTAAGTCAGGAATGGGGAGCCAAAGAATTTTCTTACAAAGTAATGCTCATAGGATTAAATCAGGAAAGACAGGAATTCATTAAATCCGGATTTATTTTTCCCCATGAGATTAGGTATTTTGTAGTTTCTAATATTACAACGGCATTTAAGCCGTTGAAAGTTGACGTAGAAATTCTGCCTCAGACCATTGTCTGGGATAAACCGTTATCAGGAATAGATCTTAATTTAGGAGACCCTTTTATCATTACCAATGTTAAAATGGTAAAACCGCAGCCTATTCCAGGAGCTACCTATAATGTTTATACTTTTACCAAAACCCTTGTTTTAGGAATGAAAGATGCAGAAGTATATAATCTTCAAAAAGTTCTCAGTCTTGATCCCTCTGTTTATCCCGAAGGCGAAGTAACTGGTTATTTTGGAAAATTGACCGAAGCGGCAGTCAAAAGATTTCAGAAAAAATACGGCATAAGAATCACCGGTCAGGTAGGGCCTCAAACAAGAGCAAAATTACACGAGCTTTACGGCCCGGAAGGCACAGAGCCATTCAGTTATAATTTTACTTTAACTTTAAAAAAGGGGGATAAAGGAGAAGAAGTGCTTAATTTACAGAGGGCGTTAATGTTGGATTCAACAGTGAGTCCTCTTGGTTCTATCAGCGGTTATTTTGATGAGGCGACTGAGAGCGCAGTAAAGGAATTTCAAAAGAAATATGGAATCAAAATTACTGGTCAAGTTGATTCTTCAACTCGCACTAAATTGAATGAACTTTTTAGTCAACCTTCTGGAACAATGCCTCAATTACCAGGAGAACAATTAGAACCTTACGAAGCCAGTTTGGAAGTTAGAGGAGAAATTTATAACAGGACTCCCTATAACTTGCGAAAAGGAAACGTAGTGGTAATTCTCTGCGACGATAAAAGAAAGCCCATTTCTGTCGGAACGACAACTTTAGAGAACATTTATTCTGAGAAATCTTCTTCTTTTGTTATCCAATGGAAAGAGAAATTACCTGAAAATATTACCATTTGCGAAAAAATTACAAACATTAATATCTTGGATGCAGAAAACGTTTTCTTGGCTCATTAGTTAGCGCAAACCCCCACACCAAACAAGGACAAATGCCGAAGGCATAAATTTGTGAAACCAGTCCTTGTTATGGTGTGGGGGTAAAGAAATTATGTTTAAGACAGATTCTCTTTTATTTTTCTCGCTTTTTATTTTAATTACTTTAGGTTTATTGGTCCTTTGGAGTATCTCTTCCCAAGATACTCCTTCTTTTTTTTCTCTAAAAAAACAGCTTATTTTTTTAGGAATCAGTATTTGCGCATTTCTCATTTTTTCCTTTTTGGATTGGCGGATATTTAACACCTCTTCATTGATTTTATTCTTATATATTTTTTCCTTAGTTTTGTTAATGGCGGTATTGTTTTTTGGAGATAGAACTAGCGGAGCTACTGGCTGGTTTAATTTTGGGTTATTCAGTTTCCAGCCCATAGAAATAGCAAAACTTTCTTTGCTTATAATACTGGCTAAATATTTATCATCTCGGCATTTAGAAATTTGGCAGTTTCGCCACTTGCTGATTTCCGGGATTTTTACTTTTATTCCTATAATGCTAATTGCTAGTCAACCTGATTTTGGAGGCGCAATGATTTTTGGAGCAATTTGGCTTAGTTTGGTGCTGATAAGCGGGATTAGGCTAAAGCAGATTATTATTTTAGTTATTATTTTTTCTTTAATGGCAGGCTTATCCTGGAGTTTTCTTTTAAAACCATATCAGCAATCGCGAATTCTTAGTTTTTTAGAGCCGCAGCAGGATCCTTTAGGGGCTGGATATAACAGGGAACAGGCATTAATTGCCATTGGTTCTGGTAGAATTTTTGGCAGAGGTTTGGGCTGGGGGTCTCAAACGCATTTGCGCTTTTTACCCTTAGCCAAAAATGATTTTATTTTTGCTTCTTTGGCTGAATCATTGGGCTTGTTCGGCGTTTCTATTTTATTGATTTGTTTCTTGTTTATTTTTTACCGGCTGATTATTTGGTCCAACACTTTTTCTTATAATTTTTGCAAACTTTTTACCATAGGGTTTACTATTAAATTATTAATAGAGACCTTTATTCACCTTGGAATGAATCTGGGGTTACTTCCCATTATTGGCATCGCCCTGCCGTTTATTTCTGCAGGGGGTTCCAATCTTTTAGCAAATTTTATTGGCTTAGGAATAATAAACAGTATGATTCTCCGCCGCGCCTAATCGTCATTGCGAGCGGTGAGCCGAAGCCGCGAGCGAAGCGTGGCGGAAGCAGGCGAGTGTGGCAATCTCATTACACTTTTAAATAAGCAACAATTAACAATGAACAAACATTTTATCAAAACCTCATTATTCATCATCGCCTGTATTTCAGTATTATTTTTTTATATATTAGTTAATTCCCCATTAACTTGTCAGGAACAATGCAATTTTTCAATAACTAAAGGGGAAAACTTAAAAAGCATTGCCAATCGTTTAAAAAATGAAAAATATATCACTTCATCTACTCTCTTTCAATTTTATGTAAAGTTAAAAGGGCAAGAAAAGAATATTAAAGCAGGATATTATCAATTTACCCCGTTTGCCCCGTTAGAAATGCGATTTCTAACGGGGTTTAGAGATGAATCTCTAACGGGGTTTACCCCGCCTTTAACCATTGTTAACATAACTAAAATTATTACCAATGGTAAATTAACTCAGAATAATAATAGTTTTCTCATAACAGAAGGAGAAACGATGTTAGAAATAGAAGAAAGACTGAAAGAAAAGGGTCTAATTGACTCATCTTCATCATTAAAAAACTGGAAAGTAGAAGACTTTTTTTCTGAGCACTCAACTTTATTTCAGAATATTGCTCCGGATAATTCCTTAGAAGGATATCTGTTTCCTGATTCCTACCATTTGCCGCAAGGGTTGGAAGAAAAAGAAATTCTTTCAATATTTATAGATAATTTTGCTTCAAAGATTAATGAAGATTTATTTTTTACAGTTAAAGGTCAAAAAAGAAGTTTTTATGAAGTTTTAATAATGGCTTCTTTGCTGGAAAAAGAAGTTGCAGATGAAGTAGATAAAAGAATGGTGGCAGATATTCTTTGGAGAAGATTGGATACAGATTTTCCTCTTCAGGTGGACGCCACCATATGTTATGCTGAGTTCCAGTCGTTTAAAAAGTGTTCTTTGACAGTTGAATCATTTAAGATTGATTCTCCATATAATACCTATCTTTATAAAGGATTGCCTCCTACGCCTATTAATAATCCTGGAATAGAATCAATACAAGCTGCTTTAAACCCATTAGAAAACGATTATTGGTATTATATGACTGACCAAAAAACAGGCAAGACGATTTTTTCCAAAACCTTTGAAGAACACTCCCAAGCCCGGCAAAAATACCTTTAAAACTGACAGCTATGCTGTCATCCTGAGCAGAGCGAAGGATCTCTCAATTCATTTGAGAAAATTCCGTCATTGCTCACCCGCCTGCTCTGAGCGAAGCCGAATGTGAAACGATCTCTTTTAACTTTTTGATGTATCTGTGGTATTATGAAATCAAATAAAATAACCCAATAGGTTATTATGAAAATTCTTACTATATTAGGTACTAGACCAGAAATTATAAGATTAAGTCTCATTATTAAAAAATTGGATAAGATTGGTATTAAAAATACTGTAATTCATACGGGTCAAAATTATGATCCCAAGCTATCTGATATTTTCTTCAAAGATCTGGTTTCAAGAGAACCCGACCATTATCTTGGAATAAAAGAAAATACAGTGGGTGCTCAAATTGGGAAAATAATAGAAAAGTCAGAAGATATTATTTTAAAAGAAAAACCAGACCTTCTTTTAATTTTAGGAGATACAAATAGCGCGTTATCAGCTATATCTGCTGCTCGCCATAAAGTACCAATTATGCATATGGAGGCAGGAAATAGATGCTTTGACTGGCGAGTGCCTGAAGAAAAAAATAGAGTTATTATAGACCATATAAGCGATTGGTTACTACCTTATACAGAAAGATCAAAAGAAAACTTAGTAAGGGAAGGTATTTCCTCAGAATTCATTTTTGTGAGTGGAAACCCAATAACAGAAATCTTAGGGTTTTATAAGGATAAAATTGAAAAAAGTGATATTTTAAATAAATTGGGTTTAAAGAAAAAGGATTATTTTCTTGTCACAGCGCATCGTGAAGAAAATGTAGATGATCCGAAAACATTGAATGCGATAATCCAAGGGCTTAATTTAGTTGCAGAAAAGTTTAATAAGGATTTAGTGTTTAGCGTTCATCCAAGAACAAAATCTAAATTATCTAAAATCAAGGTTAAATTGTCAAAGAAGATAAAAATAAGTGAACCTTTTGGATTCTTCGATTTTGTAAAACTAGAAAAAAATGCTTTGTGTGTTATAAGTGATAGTGGAACTGTTCAGGAAGAATGTTCGATATTAAAAACTCCCACTGTGACAATAAGAGAAACGACAGAAAGACCCGAAACAGTGGAATGTGGTTCAAATATTCTTAGCGGCACGTCAGATCCAAAAAGGATTCTCGATTTTGTTATTTATATGTTGAATCTTAGTAATGATTGGGTTTCGCCATATGAAAAAGATATAAATGTTTCTGATAAAATTATAAAATTTATTCTTCATCAAAAACCTAAAAAAATGAAATAATGAAAGTATTAATTACCGGTGGTACGGGAACATTAGGAAAAGAGTTAATAGAAAAATTCCATAAAGAATGGGACATCACTGTTTTTTCACGGGATGAATTAAAACAGGCGCAGCTACGGGCTATTTATCCTAAGGTCAAATTTATGATAGGAGACGTAAAAGATTATTACTCAGTTTCTAAAGCTGTAAGAAATGTTGATGTTATTTTTCATTGTGCAGCTATGAAAAGAATAGAAGTATGTGAGGTAAATCCAATTGAAGCTGTAAAAACTAATGTTTTAGGGACAGAAAATGTTGTTATGGCAGCTAAAGAAAAAGGAATTAAAAAACTAATCTCCATTAGCAGTGACAAAGGAGTTGAACCAGTTAATGTATATGGAATGACCAAAGCTATTCAAGAAAAAATAGTTATAGCTGAAGGATATAATTGTGTAAGATATGGAAATGTTTTTGGAAGTCGCGGAAGCGTAATTCCACTTTTTATTGAACAAGCTAAAATTGGTGGTCCTCTTACTGTCACCGATCCCGAAATGACAAGATTTATTTTAACAACTGATCAAGCCATAGAATTAATTATGCTTGCACTTAACAGTCCAATGGAGGGCAAAGTTTTTGTAAGGAAATCTCCTTCTGCAAGAATAGGTGATATAGCAGAGAGTTTTGGCGTTGAGGTAAAAATTATTGGGAGAATGATCGGCGAAAAGATGCATGAGATGCTTATATCTCAAGAGGAAACAACAAGAACTGAAAATAAAGGAGATTATTTTATCATTACTCACAATATAGATGAATCTAAAAAGGCTGAGCCATATACATCGGATATAGAAAGGAGACTAACCAAAGACGAGATAAAAAAGTTAATAGAAGAGTACAAACGAAAGCATAATTTAGTATGAAAAAAGTTTTATTATTAGGCGCTACAGGGATGTTAGGAAGCGCTGTATACGATGTTTTAAAAGGCAAGTATAATTTAATCCTTAGCGTTAGAAATAAAGATAAGATAAATCTGCTTGATAAAGCTTATGGTGGTGTAAAAAAACATAGAGTCGTTGAATTTGATGTTTCCTTTTTACATCAAGAGTTTGTAGAAAAAAAGGGTTTCCCCAGTAATTATTTGTCTGATTTTTTAAAAGAAATAGGTGAAGTTGATTATGTTATTAATTCTGTTGGCATTACAATACCCTTTTCTTTAGAAAATCAGACATTAACTTTTTTTATTAATAGCGCCTTGCCTCATATATTAGCTAATATATTTGGTGAAAAGTTAATTCACATTACTACTGACTGTGTTTTTAATGGCAAAGAAGGTTTCCCTTACAATGAGAATTCTCCTAAAACGCCAGTTGATATTTATGGTCTTTCTAAGAGTTTAGGTGAGCCCACTAATTGCTTAACAATAAGGACTTCTATAATCGGAAGGGAATTAGAAGGATTTACCGGTCTTTTAGAATGGTTTTTCCAACAGGAGGGGAAAGAAATTACAGGTTTTGCCGAACATTATTGGAATGGTATTACCACAAAGCAATTTGGTAAGATTTGTGATGAAATTATGAGTAATCCTGATAAATACCCAAAAACTGGTTTATATCATGTATTTTCTACTACTGTTTCTAAATATGAAATGCTTTTAAAATTTAAAGAAAAATTTAAGATTAATTGCACTATTAGGGAGGATCACGAAAACAAGCTTAATAGAACCTTAAGTACAATTTACGATTTTAATAAAAAACTTAATATTCCTTCTTTTGATGAAATGTTGAAGGAATTATAAAAAATTTAAATAAATATTCCTAAATCTTAATGAACTCCCCCCTTTTTTCAATAGTTATTCCCACTAAAAATCGCCCTTTTTTATTAAAAGATACTATAAAAAGTATCCTTTTCCAGAATTTTGAGAATTATGAACTAATAGTATCTGATAATTCTACTAATGATGAAACCGAACAACTTGTTTCTAATTTTTTGAACTGTAAACAATTAAAATATCTTCATCCGCGGGTAGAAATGAATATGCCTACTCATTTCGAATGGGCTACTAAGCAAGCTTTAGGCAAATATGTATTATTATTTACTGACAGATCAGTACTGATACAAGGAGCTTTGCGAAAACTATCGGATTTAATAAAAAACTATAAGGATATTCAAGTGATAATTTATCCATGGCTTATGTTTGACGAAAAGAGAGGTATTTTTTGTGGAAGCAAATTACCTAAAATAAAAACAGTATTTAGAATGTCATCGGAGATAATCCCTAGTTTTCTCAAAGAGCCTGAAAACTTATATAACATGCCGAGGGATTTAAACTCTTGCTATTCAGCGGAAATAGCTAAGAAGATTAGAAATAAATTTGGAGCTTTATTTATGCCCATAAATCCCGACTTTACTTTTTCTTTTCTTATACTATCTCAAGTTGATAAGGTACTTTATATAAATACACCATTATTTATTTCTCAAGGATTAACTATGAGTACAAGCAATACATTCAATAGTTATTTAAAAAGTTTAGAGGTGTCTGATCCATTCTATCATGTACCATTAAAAATTCCTTTATTTATGAATACTGTATTTGAGGATTTTTTAAGAATTCAAGAATTAGCTGATAAGAATTTATCATCTTTTAACATTAATTGGGTAGTATATTTTAATGCTTGTTATAGAGAGTTGCTTTATAAGAGACAATCATTTAATAAAGAGGAATTTTATAAACTATTAGAAGAGTTTAATAAAGCTTTAGAAAAATTCGACAAAAAAGTACAGAATGAAGTAAAGCAAGAAATGATAAGAGAAAAAATTCCCGCACGGATAAAATTTTGGATTCATAGTCATAAATTTGGTGAATATATAATAGGGATAAAAAGAAGGATAGATTTTATTAAGATAAAAGGATTAAGAAAGTGTTATAAGAATATTTTGGAAGCTGCTAGCTTTAAATCATACACAAAAAAAGAAAATAAAAATTCTAAATATTTGTGTTTAAGAAATCATTTTTAAAGACTCCCAATTAAGGCCGAACGGATTTAAAGATTTTGGTCTTTACACTTTTTATCTAGTTTATACCATTTATACCAAAAGAAATTTATAATATCTTATTGCAATATTTTTTAAATAATTATGAATAGTTTAGTAACTTTTTTGATGCCTACCTATAATGATGAATCAACGATAGAAAAAGCTGTTCGTAGTTTGTATATTCAAAAATATTCTAATTGGCAATTAATCATAATCAACGATGGAGGGGATAATAAGCGGCTTAATAATAGTCTGCGTAAATTTTTGAATGATTCTCGGATTTTAGTGTTAAACAAAAACGAAAATGAGGGGCAACTAAATGCTCTAAGATATGCCTTTCCGTATATTCAAGGAAATTTAGTTACTTTTTTGAATAGTGACGATCTTTTAGTGCCCAATAGTTTAGAAAGGTGTATAGAATATTTCCATAATAAAAACATCGATGGAATTTTTGCAAATTTATTATTAATTGATAAAGATGATAAATATATTAAAACTCTTCATGTGGTAAATAATTTGAATCAATATTCATTTATTGATGTGTTGATGAGAAAGGGGCTAACAAGTTTGATACCCGATGCGATTTTTGTTAGGAAAACTTTTTTTGATACAAATATAATGGCATCTTGTATTAACGGAAACAAGCCTTTTTGGTTGTCTACAGATAAACAATATTATAAAATTCCAAATTTAGTCAAAGTTTCCCCTTTTTACATGTATCGGATTTCTTCTGAAAATTCTATCCATAGTAATATGGGGAAATTACTATTTATAAACATGCAATTAAATATAGTATATCAATTATCCGAAGAGTATAGAATTTTTATGGAAGATATTCAGTCTTTATTTTGGAGATTTATCTATAAACCATTCTTTATGAAAAGTATTTACTCTTTTACTTTTAGACCTATTTTTTTTAAGTGCGAAACTCTGAAGAAATACACAGATAAATGGTATTCTTTATTAAGGGATAGATGTCAGAAGGTTATTTCTATGTATCCAGAGCTAAAGAAACATAATTATTATTGTGGGACACTACTGAGATTTTTTGATAATGTATCTTTTCGAAAACAACTTACTATTACGCAAGCTAATAGAGATAATTTTAATTATCTTTTTAATAATCCTTTGAATATTGTTAAAATTTATAAAAGGCTTGAAGCAAAAGATAAAAGCCTGTATAAGACTTTAGATTTGTTCTCTAGTGGAGTTACTGATATTTTTGTTGCTAATGGTAGAGATTATACTTATTTCAAGCAATTGGTTAATCGATTGAATTTTCCTATCCATGTTCATTTAATGAAGCAACATGAATAGTGAAAATTATACTTTCAGTCAGAGGATAAATAGTTACAGGAATCAGTTAATTGCTTAGTGCTCTTCATTAAGGAAGTGATATAGGAGACAAAGTTTTTACCTCTTTTAGTGAAGGTAGGCTACTTGAACCGCTCTGGATAGTCCTCGTATTACCGATAGCATAAACTTTTTTATTTGTTTATTCATTATATTTTTTAAAGAGGGTTTAAAACAAAATATAATATATAGCGAGTGCTCTTCTAGAGAAATTCTTGAAATAGGAAAGGGAGACGAACAAAAGTAAAGAAATTTCTAAGTTTTGGAGAAAAAATTAAAAAAAAGAAAATAGCAGAAGAGATATTAAAAATTGCTTATGTTATAAAAGATAAGAATTAAGAAACATCGTATAAAAATATGGTTTCAAATTCAATTACTAAAAATATAAATCTATTCCTTGATCAATCTTTAAAAGGAAAATTGTATCGTTTCTGTCAAAGAATTTTTTATGTTTTTCAACATCCACGGAAAATGTATTTTATAATTTGTTTGATACCTTCTAAATTAATTTCCTCTTATTTTAAAACGAAAATTTTGTATTTTAAATACGAATTAGACGCTTTATGGTTATTAAAATTATTGGGTAAAGCAGATTCAAATTTAAATTATTACTCTTACTTGAATTATAAAATTTATTATAGTTTAGGCAACGCGGAATATCAAAATTTTATTGTTTCATTGTGGGAAATACAAGAAATTATCTTGAAAGATCAATATTGCATTCAAGAATTTCTAAAACCAAGCAGTATGGTTCTAGATTGTGGTACGAATATTGGAATGTTTTCTTTGTGGGTTCATTACTTATCTCCTAAAAGCCAAATTTATTCTTTTGAACCAACAAAATCTACTTTTGAGATATTAAAAAAGAATATTAAAGAAAATAACTTAGAAAAATTTATTCATTCTTTCAATTTAGCTTTAGGGGATAAAAATCAAAGTGCTTCAATATTAATATCACAAGACAATCTTGGGGGTGGTAATACTATTTTAAATAGTGATTTTACGCATTATAGCCCCTTAAAATACGAAGCAAAACAATTCGTTCGTATGACTACAATCGATGATTTTGTAAAAGAACACAATTTGAATAGAGTAGATTTTATTAAGATGGATACCGAAGGGTATGAGAAACAGATTATACAAGGAGCAGAGGAAACAATTAAAAAATTTCATCCTGTAATTGCTTGTTCTGCTTATCATTTGCCAGGTGATAAAATAGATATTCCTAAATTGGTTTTAGAAATAGAATCGGATTATAAATACCGCTTAGAAAAACGCTGGGAGGAAGATTTAATTTTCTGGTATTAAGGGTAGAGAACCGCTTAAGAAACTTTAATTAGTTTTTAAGAAATAAATTTTCAAAAATTTTAAAGTTTTTATTGGCATCGTGATTTTTAAAAAAGGTAGCTTTTGCGTTTTCTATTAATCGTTTTGTAAAGGTTTTATCAGACAGAAGAGTTTTTATAGCAGATTTTAATTTTTCTATATTTTCTTCATCAACCACTAAAGCGAAATTATTTTCCTTTGCATATTTTACAAGAAACGTTGAAGTTGGTGCATGGATTAAAATTGGTCGGTTGCTAATCAGATAATCTGCAAGTTTACCGGGCGTGGCAGTATCAATTATTTTTTGGCTTTTAGTATGCCAGGAAAGAGGCAAGAACAAGATGTCAGCTTGAGTTTGAATTTCTGGCATTTTTTGAGGAGGGGCTATTGATATTTTGACCTTTTTACTTTCTATAATGCTAATCTTTTTTAAATAATCTTTTGGGTTAGGGCAATAGATTTCTAATTTAACATCAATATCATTAATTTGCTCAAGAGCTTTAATTAAATTTTTTAAACTTCTGATCTGGGGCCAGGAAATTCTGCCGGTATAAAGGATAGTATATGGTGGTTTTGGGTTATATTCAGTGTGTAATTTAAGATATGATTTAGGGAATGTTGAATTATAAATTATGGTTATTTTTTTTCTAATTTCTTCTCCGTATATTTGGGCATAATAATTTAGAGTCGCTTCATTAGTAACAATTATTTTTTCTGCATTTTTAAGTATTTTTGGTTCAAAAATGTTAGCTAAAAATCCTGCAGGAAAGACCGGGTAAAAATTATTTTTATAAATGTCGAAAAGGAATATATAATAAGGTTTTTTAGTGATTTTATGAAGAAAATAGGTGGAAATCATTGTTGGACCATAGTCAGAGAAGCCGAGCATTATTTCTATTTCCTCTTTTTTAATAGCTTTAGTTCCGGCTCGTATTATCATAATAATCTGAGAGAGTATAATAAAAATTCCACCCAGAGCTCCTAAAAACCAAAGGCGCTTTACTAAATGCTTTAATTTGTTTAGAATTAAACGAGATGGTCGTTCTTTTGTTATTTCTGAATGAGTTTTTAATGACCCAGAAGCAGAAGTATTATCATAAAAGATATATTTTTCTTTTAGCCAGGTACCAGTTTTTGCTGATATATTGTCAATGTTATAAAAACTTGTCAGAATACAATACGAACCTTTAGGGAAATCTCTCAAAATATTATATATATTTTGTGGTGCCCCCATCACAGAAGGTGGAGCATAAGACGATATTATTAATATTTTTTTAAAATCTGGTGCATTAGTCATTTTATGAAAAAGAAGAAATTAGTTTTTATATGGAATAATTTTTTAATCGGCGGAACAGAGCAAGTATTGTTAGAAATTCTAAAAAACTTGGACAGAAGTAGATTTAAGGTAAATATTATAATGATTTTGGGATCTGGCCCAATGGAGTCAGGGTTTAAAAAGTTGGAATTTCCAATTTTCTTCGCCGGTCCTAAAAAATATTCTTCATCTTTACTTTTTAAAGCAATATGGATTTTAAGTATTCCTTTTATCTTTTTAAGAATAATGGTTTTCTTAAAAAAAATCAACCCTGACGTTGTTATTACCTCTTTATATCAGGCTGATATTTTGGGTATTTTTTCTGCCTGGCTATCTGGTGTAGAAAGAAGAATTATTATACATCATGACGTAGTTAGGATAAACCCAATTATTAGATGGTTAAAAATAAAAGTCTTGAAAAAGGCAAACAAGATTATCGCTATTTCAAACGAAGTTAAGGTTTTTTTGATAGAATATTTTAAAGTTTCTGCTTCTAAAATAGAGGTAATTTATAATGCTATAGATTTTGAAAGATTTTTATCTTTTCAAAAACCAGATAAGAATTGGGAACCGGTTTTTGGCATAATCGCCCGCTTAGATAAAATAAAAGGCCATATTTATATTTTAGAAGCTTTGAAAAAAATAAAAAGCGAGGGAGTTAAATTACCAGCATTTATTTTTGTTGGCGATGGCCCGGAAAGAAAAAACTTAGAAATTTTTGCAGAAGAAAATGATTTAACCAATATAAAATTTGTAGGCGAGGTGATAGAAATAGGAAAATATTTAAAACAAATGGATGTTTTTGTTCTTCCTTCTCTTTCAGAAGGTTTAGGCGTTTCATTGATTGAAGCTCTTGTTGCTAAAAAACTTATAATCGCATCCAATACAGGAGGAATCAAGGAATTGATTAAACACAATAAAACAGGTATTTTAGTAGCACCAACCAATGTTGATGATTTATATAAAGCTATAAAGTGGGTGTTAGAAAATAAGAATGAAGCGCTAAAGTTAAGAACGGCATCATTTGAATGGATAAATAAAAATAGGAAACTTTTTGATATAAAAGAGGTTTCTAAGAGATATTTAGAGGTTTTAAATTGAATAAATATTTATGTTTATAGATAAAGAAAATAATTCTGTTCTCAATAATGTCTCATTTACTTTTGGCGCAAGAATAATTCTTTTATTTCTTAGTCTTTTAATTGGAATTATTATTGCCCGCACCTTAGGTCCTTCTGGCAAAGGTCTTTTGGCGGTTATTGCAATGGTGGGGACTGTAGTTTTATCATTAGGTAATCTGGGCATAGGAGCATTTAATACTTATGCTATTTCTAACAAGAGCGTTGAAAAAAAAGATATTATTGGCAATTCTTTTTGGTTAGGATTAATAATCGGCATTATCTGTTTTTTAGTTATTTTGGTTTTTGCTTTTAACTTTCCTATATTTTTTCGTAATATCCCGAGAAGCTACCTGCTTCTTTATCTATTATCCTTACCTTTCTTTTTTTGGTCTAATTTTTTTTCTTCTATTTTAACCGGGGAACAAAAATTTAGAAAGCTTAATATTTTTACTATAATTGCTCAGGCCATAAATTTAATTGGAGTAATTTTATTATTATTAGTTTTTAAATTGGATGTTTTTTATGTTCTGATTTGGTATGTTTTGGTGAATATTATTAGCGCTTTAATGCCAATGGGATTTATTTTTCTATTAGATGGTTTTCATTTTGATTTTAAGCTGCGAGTTCTGAAAAGAGCTTTAAATTATGGAGTTAAAATATCTTTAACTGGTATTTTTGCTCTTTTAATTTTGCGCGTAGATTTGTATATGGTGAATTTTTTTAAAGGCATGGTTGAGGCAGGTTTTTATTCTCTGGCTTCTACTTTTGGTGATATTTTCTTTATTTTACCTTTTTCAATTGTGACCGTAATGTTTCCAAAGATTAATGCTGAGGATAAATCAAAAAAGGAATCTGTTGCCAAATATTCCCGACTTTCATTATTATCAGTTCTAATACTAGCTATAGGAGTTTTATTGTTTATTAAATTATTCATTGGATTATTATATGGTCAGGAATTTTTACCATCAGTGCAACCAATTCTTTTGCTCTTACCAGGATTGATTGCTTTATCAACAAGTACTGTTTTAAGTCAATATTTTTTGAGCACGGGATATCCCTTTAAGCTTACTATTTGTTGGCTCTTAGCTACAATTCTTAATATTGTTTTAAATTTTATATATATTCCTCAATATGGAATGATAGCTGCAGCTGTATCTTCTACAATTACATATCTTTTAGTTTTTGGTTTTCATTATTATTTCTTTAATAAAGCAACAGGAATGGGTTTTTACGATATTTTTGTGCCAAGAAAAGCTGAAATTAAGAATATTTTTGAGAGAGCAAAGGGGTTTTTGGGAAAAAATATCAAAAATAATGTATAATATAGAATAAAGAAATGAAAACACTATCTCACATTTTTTTAAGTTTCCGGTTAAAGGAGTGGATTATGAATTTTTTTGTTTTTATTCCTTTGGTTTTTGCTGGATTAATATTCGATTATGGATTTTTTCTTAAAACAGTAGAGGCATTTTTCTTGTTCAGTTTATCTACCGGCGCAATTTATCTCTTAAATGATGTTTTAGATAAAGATAAAGACAAACGAAATCCAGAAAAATCTAAAAGGCCGATTGCTTCAGGTAAATTAAATTCCGGCATTGCTTTATTTGTCAGCTTGATTTTAATAGTTTTAAGCCTATGGCTTGCCTTGCAGATTAATTTAAGATTTACGATTTTATTTTCTTCATTTATTATTTTAGATATCGCTTATAGCTTATGGCTAGAAAAAGTGCGTTTTGTTAATTCTGTTTTTGTGGCTTTAACTTATGTATTAAGGGTTTATGCAGGTGGAGCAATTATTAATTTATCTTTAAATATTTGGTATTTTGTTCTTAGTTTTCTATTTGGATTACTCCACTTCTTTTACAAAAAGAAAAAAGAGTCTCAATAATGGATTTTAAAAATAATTATAGAAATAATTACAATAATTACAAAAGTTTTTTTGTAAAATTTTTTGCAACATGTTTTGGTTGCGGATTTTTTCCGATATTTCCCGGTGTTATCGGGGTTATTTTAGGAACAATAATTTCTTATTTAATTCATCCCTTATCTTTTTATAATAAGTTTTTTATCACTTTCTTTCTTTTTGTTTTAGCCATTCCTTTAACAGGCGAAGCAGAAAAACTTTTTAAAAAAAAGGATTGTCCAAAAATTATTATTGACGAAGTAATTGGAGTTTTATTAGCCACGATGTGGTTTACCCCGTTAGATCTTTATCATCTAACGGGGTTTACTAATTTGCCTTTTGTTGCTTTTGCTTTGGTTTTGCTAATTTTTGGCTTGTTTGACACTATGAAAATCTATCCTGCCATTGTCTTTCACAAATCCAACGGCGGATTGGGAATAGTAATGGACGATATTGTAGCGGGTATTTACACAGCAATAACAATCTTTTTGTTATTAAAATTCTTTTAAATTATGATAACAATTAATTTAACAAGAATTAAAAAAGCCTTTCTTCGTCCAAAAGCGGCTTTTTTATATTTAAAAGGTTATTTAGAAGGCGAATTTTTAAGGTTTTTATCAAAAAAGAGAGTTGATTTAAAAAAAGAATTACCCGCTCCAGTTTATAAAAATTTAGAGAAACATTTTATCAGGAGGAAAGAACCAAAGTTTTTTGGAGAAGCCCTTCGACCCGCTTCGCCAAAGCTTCAGCGAGGCGAGCAAGCTCAGGGTATAGATTTTTTGGAGGAATTGTCTAATCAGGATTTTATTATTAATAATGCTGATAGAATTTGTAATAACGAATTTGTTTTTTTGGGCACAAGTTCCAAAATATTAAAAAAAATTAATTGGAATCAGGATATTAAATCAGGCCACCTATGGCCTAATTCGTTCTATTTAGATTTAAGAGAAGAATTAGCAAAAGATTATAACAAAGGATGGGATATAAAAATGGTTTGGGAACTTTCCCGTTTTCAATATGTTGTTCCCTTAGCTTTAGCTTTCTACAAAACCGGTGAAGAAGAATATTTTAAGAAATGGCAGGAATTAATTTTAAATTGGATAGAAAAAAATCCCGTTCATTTTGGGCCTAATTGGATTAATGCTATGGAAGTGGCAATAAGGGCTTGTAATTGGATTTTATCCTTTGAAATCATCAAACAAAAGTTACAAGTTACCCCGGTCTCGCCAAGCGAAGCGGGGCGGGCAGGTTACAGGTTACAAGATACATTTTTGGAGAAATTTTTGAGTTCTTTGATAGAACACGGAAAATTCATTTATAGAAATTTGGAATATGCTCCTGTTAGGTCGAATCATTATTTATCCGATATTGTGGGTTTGGTCTATTTGGGTATAATGTTCCCGGAATTTAAAAAATCAAAAAAATGGCTGGAAAAAGGATTGAGAGGTTTAGAAGAAGAAATGAAATATCAAGTTTATGAGGATGGTGTTGATTACGAACTATCAATTTCTTATCATCGTTATGTAGCAGAACTTTTTCTCTGGACAGGATGGTTATACAGAATAAATCAAAAATCAAATATCCCCGCACCAGAACAAGTTCGGTACGGGGCAGGCAAAAATCAAATATTAAATTATTCATTAAGCTCTGAGTTTTGGAGTAAGATTAAGAAAATGGTGAAATTCACTTATTATTATACCAAGCCCAATAATTTGGTTCCGCAGCTCGGCGATAGTGATGACGGAAGGTTGCATATAGTCTGGGAGGATTTCTATAATTGGGAAAAAAGAAATCATTTTGCTTTGTTTAAGCTTTATAGCCATGCCACTGGAAAAACATCAGAAAATACAGAAAAACCCAGTCAATCTTTTTCAGAAGCGGGTTTTTATATTATGAGGGACAAAGATTTTTATCTTATTACTGGCCGTAATAAATGCTGTTATGGAAAAGGAGGGAGTCATATTCATAATGATATTTTGAGTTTTGAATTGTCAATGTTTGGAGATGATTTTATTATTGATCCTGGCGCTTATGTTTATACGCCTGATTTTAAAGCAAGAAACAAATTTCGGAGAACAAGAGCCCATAATACAATTATAATAGATAACCAGGAACAAAATTTTATCTCTAAAGAAGACCCATTTTATATTGAACAAATAGCGCAATTAACAATAAATCAATGGGAAACAACTGATGAAAAAATTATATTAGAAGCAGAACATAATGGTTATGAAAAATTAAAATGCCCGATTATTCATAATCGTATATTTTCTTTTGATAGGAAAGCAAGGGTTTTAAATGTCCAGGATAAGTTTAAGGGCAGAGGAGACCATGAATTAGAGTGGAATTTTCATCTTTCCCCGCAAATTAAGATTTGGGTTAAAGAAGACAAGACAGAACAAAAAGAAATCATTTTAATCGGAAGCAATGGCTCTTTAATGCTTTCTGCCCCTAAAATTTTAAATTGTGTTATTATAGAAGATGAAGTTTCTCCGTCTTATGGAGTCAAAATTCCAGCAAGAACAATTCGTTTCTCCGGTTTTTTTAAGCAAGGCTTTCCAAAAGAATACGCCTTCACTTTTTCACCAATTAAATAGTAAGGCTCGGATAGTATAATTATTTTCTATTAATCCTTCGGCTATCCCCTTCGGCAGTGAGGAGTTCGACTGAGGCTCACTCGAAGCCCTCAGGGCCGAACTGCTCAGGATTAGACATTCGGCTGAGCTCAGTCGAAGCCATGGTGAGCGACCCTTCAATAAACTCAGGGTCGTCCCGAGAGGAGTCGAGGGACGAAGCCGAACCATTAAAAAATGTTGCAAAATAAAATAAAATCTTCATTTTTGCTCGTAGTTGACTTATTGGTTTTTTATTTATCTCTATATTTGGCAATCTTATTAAGACACGGATTACCTTTCAGCAAGGAGGTATTTTCTCAGTCATTTTTTCCTTTTTCTTTTATTTTTTTAGTCTGGCTTATTCTGTTTTCCATAAGCCATCTTTATGAATTAAGATATGCTTCTAACAAAAAAAAGTTTTTTGAAATGGTTTTTAAGCTATTTAGCCTGGCCGCTGTTATTTCCGTGATATTTTTTTATTTATTTGTTCCTTCTTTTGCGCCTAAAAAAGTTTTGTTTTTGACCTTAGTTTTTTCTTTTATCATTTTTCTGGTTTGGAGAATTGTTTTCAATCGGATCATAAAAATTCCCCGAATTAATGTTTTAATCATTTCTAAAACAAAGGAAGCCAGCGAAATAAGTATGTTTTTAAAGAAACATCCGCAGATAGGGTATGACGTAATTAAAACTTTATCTCCTGAGGAGATAAATCAAGCGGCAAAAGAATTAAGAGAGAACAAGATTGATGGTTCGGCTTCGCTCACCATCAATCCTGAGCATAGTCGAAGGATTGATTTATTTGTGGTGGATTCTAATTTATTTAACACTTTGCTTTCATATATTCCTGAAGCCAGGCTCAAATTAAAAGTAGTTGACCTTATTGATTTTTATGAATCTGTTTTGCAAAAAATCCCGGTTAATCTTCTGCAATCATCATGGTTTTTGGAAAATTATTATAGCAAGAATTGGGAATTATATGAGACCTTAAAAAGAATTTTTGACATTTGCGGAGGCATTGTGTTATTTATTTTTTCCTTGCCGCTCTGGCCGATTATTACTCTTTTAATTAAGTTAAGTTCCAAAGGGTCTGTTTTTCATAAATCTGTCCGCCTTGGAGCAAAAAATAAAGAATTTTACATCTATAAATTCAGAACCATGCTAAAAGAAGCGGATAAGATTGGGCCTTCCTGGACATTAGAAAACGACCCTCGTATTACCCGGATTGGAAAAATCCTCAGGTATTTTCATTTAGATGAAATTCCTCAAGTTATAAACATCATTAAAGGAGAAGTTTCTTTTGTTGGACCCAGACCAGAAGAAAAAAAATTAGTTGATTTGTTTAAAAAGAAAATTCCGTTTTATCAGTTTCGTTTACTGATTAAACCAGGAGCAGTTGGTTGGGCGCAAATGAATTATCCACATGGCTCTTCAGTAGAAGATGCGCAAGAGAAATTAAAATATGATTTTTTTTATCTTAAAAACAGGAATATATTTTTTGACGCTATCATTGCGCTGAAAGCCTGGCGGATACCTTTTGAGATTCCTACCCATTAGCACTCGGAATATTGTTTCAACTCATCGGCTCACCCATATTTTGCTTCATCACCAGGGGAGGAGCATCTTCCACCCCTCCCTGTCTTATAAGGTCTATCAAGATAGACCCAAATCTTGATCCCTCCCCTGAGTTCTTCTTCAAAACATGGGTTCGCTGAAAATATATTTCTCAACAATCTACCTTCGCCTTAAATTAGTAGAATCAGTTCTTGTTATGGTGTGGGGGTTGATTTTTTTATGAAAAAGGAGTATAATACAATTAAGTGAGTGTTTGTTATCCCGCTCTTTTTTTAAAAAAACATCGGGATAACCCAACTATTTGTCGTCCCACCCTTTTGACTTTGTCAAAAGGGTGGGATTTTTATTTCTCTTGCTTCTTGACTTAATATGTTTTAAACTTTATTTGGGGTCCTGGAGGCTGAGCACTCACTTATGACAAATAGTATAGGAGTATACCCTTCCAGGACCCCACCGATAAAAATCAAATATTAAAAATCAAATATCAAATATTAAAAATGAGAAGATTAATTCCTCGTTGGATAGAGAGAAATGTTCCTCTAAAAAAATACAACACTTTTCGCATCAAAGGAGAAACAAAATATTTTGTAAAGATATCTTCAAAAGATGAATTAATCAAAAGTTTGCAATGGGCAAAAGAAAATTCTTTGCCTGTTTTTATTTTAGGAAACGGTTCTAATGTTTTATTTTCCGATAAAAAATATCCGGGAATAATAATACAAATCAAAAATCAAAAATCAAAAATCAAAAAGAAATCAATTATTTTAGGAGCAGGAATTTATTTACCGGAATTTTTACAAAGATGTATTAAAAATAGGTGGACTGGTTTTGAATGGATGAGTGGTATTCCAGGGACGATTGGCGGGGCGGTTTTTTGCAATGCCGGCGGTTTTGGATATGAGATGAGTAAGTTTATAAAAAAAGTCAAAACAATAGATTTAAAAACTTACAAAGAAAAAACGTATCTTCTGAAAGATTGTAAATTTAATTACCGGGATAGTATTTTTAAAAAGAACAGAGAGATTGTCTGGGAAGCGGAGCTTTTTATTAAAAAAGGGGATAAGGCAAAAACAGGCAATATATTAAGAGAAAAATCTAAAGATTACTGGGAGTATAAGTTTAAAAAAGGTTTATTTAGATACCCTTCAGCCGGCAGTATCTTCAAGAATATTTTTTCCAGAGAAATACCAAAAAAATATACAAAAGAAGCAAAAATTAAAGGTGGAAAAATTTCTACTGGTTGGTTTATTGAAAAATGCAATTTAAAAGGAAAAAAATACGGCGGGGCTATGATTTCTGATTTTCACGCCAATGTAATTGTCAATTTTAACAATGCAAAAGCGAAAGATGTGTTACATTTAATCAATATTTGCAAAAGAAAAGTTTATAAAAAATTCAAAATTAAATTAAAAGAAGAAATTATTATCGTAAACTCCGTTAGAAATAAATTTCTAACGGGGTAAACACTTGACAGTTAATTTATTTGCGTTAAAATTAAAGTAGGTATTAAATTTTAAATTTTTTAAACCAATTTTAAATAATTAAATTTATAAAATCTGTGGTGAGCGAAGTCGAACTATTAAAACATTTAATCATTTAATTAAAATTCAGCATTTAAAATTAATTTATAGATGCAAGCAGCATCCATTTATGGATAACCTATCGTCTCCTTAGGGTCGGTCGACTGCTTGACCTTAAAAATAAAAAAAACATGGCTAAAAGAAAAGCAAGAAAAACAAAGAGAGCAAAAGCAGTTAAAAAACCCGCGAAGAGAAGAGTAAAGAAAGCCACAAAGAAAGTTGCGAGGAAAGCGAAAAAGACAAAAAGAGCTAAGAAAGGTGGTAAAAAACATCGCAAATAAACCTTTCTAGTATACCCCCACACCTATGCATAGGTGTGGGGGTATACTTGGCTTTAACCCCGCACCTTTTGCGAAGTAAAAGGTGCGGGGTTTGCTTTATAGGCTATTTTTAGGTAAGATTAACAAGTAAACCTTGTTACCCCGTTAGAAATAAATTTCTAACGGGGTAATGGGGTAAATAACCTGTTGGAGATTATGGATATTAAAATCGTCCCCGTAAATATTGAGTTATTAAATCAACAAAAAGAATACCTGAAAGAAAAATTAGAAGATTTAGAAAGAATCAGCCGGCGTTACGGAGAAGGTTCCATATTAACAATATCAGTAGGTAAAATTATTTCCAAACAAGAAACAGGCAAGATTTTGTTTGCTGAAGCTAAGTTTGCTATTCCCGGAAAAGATATAATATGTAAAGTAAAAGGAAGCAACATTAAAGAGATTACTGAAAGGTTAAAAAAGAATTTAAAAAGTTTAATAATTAAAAATAAAGAATTAAGGAAAGGGCGTTTTAGAAGGTTGACCCGAACTTTGAAATACAAACTCCGCCTATGAACTGTATTTAGGATTGTGTATTTAGTATGTCATTGCGAAGCCGAAGGCCGTGGCAATCCCAGATTACTAAATTGTTAAATTGTTTTATTGCTAAATTGTTATTTGTTTCTCATTATTTGTTAATTGTTTTTTATTTTTAATTTGTATTTTTTATCTTTTATTTTTAATATTGTAATATGTCCTTATTAGATATTTTTTTCCCCCATTTTAGCGTTCGTTATCAAAAGCAAAAAGCAAATGTTATTGCCGCGATTAACGAAAAAGAAAAACAAATTCATCAATTGCCTCAGGAAGAATTTCCCAAAAGAATTAACGCTTTAAAAGAAAAAATTCAACAGGGGACTTCTTTAGATGAAATTCTTCCTGAGGTTTTTTCTTTGACGCGAGAAGCAAGTCAGCGCACTTTAAAACAGCGGCATTTTGATGTTCAGCTATTAGCCGGTATTGGATTGCACGAAGGAAAAATTATAGAAATGAAAACTGGCGAAGGGAAAACTTTGGCGGCTACCTTGCCAGCGGCGCTAAACGCTCTAAAAAACAAAGGAGTGCATATTGTTACGGTGAATGATTATTTGGCAAAAAGAGACACTATCTGGATGGGGCAGATTTATCATTATTTAGGGCTGCGAGTGGGATGCTTGAGCCAGGAAGGGGTTTATATTTATGACCCTGATTATAAATTGGAAACAGCAGAAGAGAGAAAAAAAATAGATGAAGAAAGAGATGAATTAGGGGGGTTTAAAGTTTTTAAGGAATTTCTTCGCCCTGTAACCAGAAAAGAATCATATTTGGCTGACATCACTTATGGAACCAATACAGAATTCGGCTTTGATTATCTAAGAGATAATCTTGTTTATAATATTAACGAGAAAGTCCAAAGGGGACACCACTTTGTAATTATCGACGAAGTTGATAGTGTTTTAATTGACGAAGCGAGAACCCCGCTGATCATATCTATTCCTGATCAACAGGCGGCAAAACTGTATCAAGAATTTACTCAAATAGCGCCTCAACTTAAAAAAGATTGGGATTTTATATTGGATGAAAAAGATAAAACCGTCTCTTTAACAGAAGAGGGGCTTAATAAAGTGGAAAAGATTTTTGGTTTTAATATTTTTGATGAAAAAGGATTATTATACGTGCACCATTTAGAAACGGCTTTAAAGGCAAAATATCTTTTTTTAAAAGATAGGGATTATGTAGTAAAAGATGGCAAAGTAATTATAGTTGATGAGTTTACGGGTCGACTTTTACATGGGCGAAGATATTCTGGCGGCCTTCATCAGGCTTTGGAAGCCAAAGAAAGGGTTTCTATTGAAAGAGAAAGCCGAACAGTGGCAACCATTACTTTGCAAAATTACTTTCGGATGTATAAAAAGCTATCAGGGATGACGGGAACCGCCTTTACTTCGGCAGAAGAATTTAAAAAAGTTTATAACGCCGAAGTGATAATCATTCCGACCAATAAGCCAATGATAAGAAAAGATTTAACTGATAAAATTTACGGTAATCAGGAAACCAAATTAAAAGCCATTGCCAGGGAAGTAAAAGAAAGGTATAAAGAAGGTCAGCCAATATTAATTGGCACTCCTTCAGTAGAAAAAAATGAGCTGTTAAGTTTATATTTAAAAAGAGAAGGAGTGCTGCATAATATTTTAAATGCCAAGAATCATGAAAAAGAAGGTGAAATAATTGCTCAGGCCGGTAAATTAAATGCCGTTACTGTAGCTACTAATATGGCTGGCCGCGGAGTAGATATTGTTTTAGGCGGCAATCCTCCTGACGATGAACAAAGGAAAAAAATTTTAGAATTAGGCGGCCTTTATGTTATAGGAACTCAGCGGCATGAAGCCAGGCGGATTGACAATCAATTAAGAGGAAGGTCTGGCCGTCAAGGGGATATAGGTTTTTCCCAGTTTTTTATCTCCTTAGAAGATGATTTAATGCGTCTTTTTGCTCCTAAATACTTGTCCGGAATGATGCAAAAGTTGGGTTGGCCAGAAGACGAGCCAATTCAGCACTCAATGGTTACGAAAGCGATAGAAATGGCTCAATCAAAGATAGAGGGATTTTATTTTGACATCAGAAAACATATTTTGGAATACGATGACGTTATCAACAAACAGAGAATGGCATTTTATAAAACGAGAGACGAAATATTGAAAAAAGCCGAAGATAATCAATTAAAGGATTATTTGATAAATCTTTTTTTGGAAGCAAACGAAGATTTTCCAGAAAAAGATTTTCAGGAAAAATCTTCCAAAATAAAAGAAGAAAAATTATTGGAAATATTTAAAACCCTCTGTTTAAGAATCTTGGATAGTCTATGGTTAGAGCATATTGAAAAAATGGAATTTTTACGAGATTCTACATCGCTTCGGGCTTATGGAGGAAAAGACTCTTTGACAGAGTATAAAAGAGAAAGTTACTATTTTTATGAGAATTTAAAACAAAGGTTTAAGCTCCTTTTGGTAAATAACGTGAAGAATATGCTTTTAGCAGAAATAAGGGTTAAAGAAAATTCATAGAAATTAGCTTCGCGAAATTCATTGAAATTAATTGTTAATATGTATAATGTTTCTACTCAACAATTTTCCGGACCCTTGGATCTTTTATTACAATTGGTGGAAAAGAAAAATTTAGAAATTACCGAGATTTCTTTAGCCAAGGTTACTCAGGATTATTTAAACTACATCGGCGATCAGGCATTAGTTCGTCCTGAAGAATTGGCGGATTTTTTAGTTATTGCTTCTACTCTTCTTTTGATAAAATCAAAATGTCTCTTACCAACGTTAGGACTGGAGGTTGAGGAGGAGGAAGAAATTTTAGATTTAGAAAATCGCCTTCAACTATATAAAATATACAAAGAGCAGGGAGTAAAAATATATGAAAGATGGAGTAAGAATTTTTATCTTTTTACTCGTCCCGCCTGGAAAGATATCAGGATAAAATTTTCACCGCCTAATAATATTTCCCTGCCTCGTTTTCCGCAGTTTTTTAAAAAAGTTTTAGGAGCTTTTGAAGAAGAAGCTTCCCTTCAAGAAAAGAAAATAACCAAAATTGTAACGTTGAAACAAAGAATTCAAGAGTTAGTTCGGAAATTAACAAAAGGCAAGGATTATAATCTGGAAGAATTAGTGCCAGACAAAAACAAGAGGATAGATTTAATAATCACATTTTTAGCGGTTCTTTACTTGGTTAAAGAAAATATAATTAAAATAAAACAAGAAAAAAATTTTGGCTCAATATGGATATCAAACTAATAATAGAAAGTTTGCTTTTTGCCGCTGGCGAGCCTCTTTCTTTAAAGAGGTTAAGCAAAATTACTGGTGAAGAAGAAAGAAAAGTCAAGGAGGCCTTAGAGAAATTAAGCGAGGAGTTAAAAAATCAAAATAGAGGAATAAGGCTGCTTAATAATAACGAAGAATGGTTAATGGTCACCGCCCCAGAAACAACTCCTTTTGTCCAAAAATTAAAAAAAGAAGTGATTGAAGGAGATCTTAGCGCTGTCAGTCAAGAGACTTTGGCAATCATCGCGTATAGGGGACCAATAACGCGCGCGCAAATAAACGAAATTAGAGGGGTGGATTCAAGTTATATTCTTCACCAACTTCTTTTAAGGGAATTGATCGAGCGTTCTGTTCATACCGAGAAATATAATGCTTATGTTTATAGTATTTCTTTTTCTTTTCTGCAGCATTTAGGAGTTAATAATGTTCAAGAACTGCCTCAATATGAAGAATTTAAGCAAAAAAATAGGTAAATTTTATCTCTTTTGGGCAATTTTTATTTTTTGTTTGTTTTTGATAATTTTTGGTTCTTTTTATGACAAGCAGGAAAGAAAAATATCACAAGACGCTATTTTAAAATTTGATAACATTCCCACAGATATTAATGCTATTTCTTATCTTGTAGGAGAAATTAATTCAGGCAAGGCATGGATAGAAAAAAATAGCAAACTTCATTTTTTCCCCGCTTCATTAAGCAAATTAATGACAGCGATAATCGTTCTGGAAAATTTTTCTTTGAGCGAAGAAATAAACATTACTCCTTATGCAGTCGTTGTTGAGGGAGAAGAAGGGGGATTGGTTGCCGGGGAAAAAATTAAAGTTGATGATTTGTTAAAAATTCTTTTAATTTCTTCTTCCAATGATGCGGCAATAGCTTTTGAAGAGGCATTAGAACAGAGAGACGGAGATTTTGTCGGTTTGATGAATCAAAAAGCGCGTGGGTTTAAATTATTTAACAGCGCGTTTTTTGATGCCAGCGGATTAGACAGAGAAGGTAATTTTACCAGCGCTGAAGATTTGTTCAAATTAAGTCAGGAAATTTACAAAAGCTATCCTTATATAGGAGAAATTACCAGAAAAGAACAAGACATTGTTTATTCTGTTGATAAAGAAATAATCCATCACCTAAAAAACACTAATACTTTAACGGGTCAAATTTATAATTTATGGGGCGGAAAAACAGGTTCCACCCCTCAAGCAAAAGATTGCCTTTTAACCATTTATGAATTTCCTTTTTCTGAAAAGAATGATAAAATAGTTATAGCGATTATAGTCTTAAATTCTTCGGATCGTTTTGAGGACACAATAAAATTATACAACTGGGTGAATGAACAAATAACAACTAACAGATAACAATAAACTCTTATGATTTTTGGTTCTCCGGCTTTTCAAATTATTCGCATTTTATTTTTAGGCATATTTTCTTCCATTCTGGCTATTTTTTTAACCCCGTTTCTTACTCATTTTCTTTATCAATATCATTTGGGAAAACAAATCCGCAAGGACAAAAATGCTCCGATTTTTATTTCTTTACACAAAAAGAAAGAAGGGACTCCGACAATGGGCGGTATTCTTATGTGGGGGGGCACTCTTATTATTACTTTTTTATTTTTTTGGTTTTCCAGGATAACAAACGGTTTTTTTGGAGCCTTAAATTTTTTATCCCGTTCCCAGACATGGTTGCCATTGGGAGCAATGGCTGGCGCCGCTATAGTGGGATTAACAGATGATTTATTGGGAATTTTTCACCTGGGAGCAAAGGGTGGAGGGCTAAGAATGAAGCAAAAAATTATTATCTATGCCCTGATTGCTTTAATTGGCGCCTGGTGGTTTTGGGCAAAATTAGGAAGGAATGCGATTTATATTCCTTTTTACGGAGAAATGAGTTTGGGAATCTGGTATCTTCTTTTTTTTGTTTTTGTTTTAGTGGCGACGACTTTTTCTATGAATGAAACCGATGGGTTAGACGGTTTAGCAGGAGGAGTTTCTTTGATTGGATTTGCTTGTTTATTAGTGGTGGCTTTTTCTCAGGGAATGTATGATTTAGCCGCTTTTCTCAGCGTGCTCATTGGAACCATAGTGGCGTTTCTCTGGTATAATGTTTACCCTGCCCGTTTTTTTATGGGAGATACTGGAGCGATGGCTTTAGGAATTACAATGGGAGTGGTGGCAATGATAACTGATACCGCTTTATTCCTTCCTTTCTTTAGTTTTATTTTAGTCGTAGAATCGTTATCAGTAATTATTCAAAAAATTTACAAAAAGATAAAACATAGAAAACTTTTTCTTTCAACTCCTCTTCATCACCATTTTGAAGCTAAGGGTTGGCCAGAAACCAAAGTGACAATGCGTTTTTGGCTTATTTCCGGCGTGGTTGCTGTTTTTGGATTAGCTCTTTACTTCTTAGATACTTTTTTAGTATAATAAGTTATAAGTTATAAGTTAATTTTATGCCCATTGATTATCAAACAAAATTAGCAGAGTTAATGATCTTGGCTGCTCAGCAAGGAGCATCTGATTTACATCTGAGCGTAGGAAAACATCCGACAGTGAGGATTGACGGTAATTTAGTGCCAATTTCAAACGAATCAATTCTAACTCCGGAAATGACAGCGGGTTTGATTGGAGCTTTATTAACGCCAGAACAACAAGAAAACTTGATTACTGAAAAAGAAATTGATTTTGCTTTTTCTTATGAAGACAAGATTCGTTTTAGGGTCAATGTTTATTTTCAAAAAGGCTACCTTTCCGCTGCTTTAAGGTTAATACCCGTCCACATCAGAACCATTGAAGAATTAGATTTGCCTCAAGGACTTCATAAATTTACTAATTATCAGCAGGGCTTTTTCTTAGCAGTAGGACCTGCCGGGCATGGAAAAACCACTACTTTAGCCGCTTTGGTTGACGAAATAAATCATAAGAGAATGAAACACATTATTACCATTGAAGATCCTATTGAATATACTTTTACTCAGGACAGGGCTTTAATTGATCAGAGAGAGGTTGGACAAGATACTTTGAGTTTTCATCATGGATTGCGTTCAGTGCTTCGTCAGGACCCTGATGTGATTATGATTGGGGAAATGAGAGATCCTGAATCTATATCAATTGCTTTGACCGCGGCAGAAACCGGGCATTTAGTTTTTTCTACTCTTCATACGAATTCTGGTAGTCAGACAATAGACCGAATTGTGGATAGTTTTCCTGGTGAACAACAAGGGCAGATTCGTTCCCAGTTAGCCACTACCTTAATAGGCATTGTTTCAGAGAGATTAATTCCCAGAATTGCCGGGGGCAGAGTGCCTGCCTGTGAAATAATGTTTGTTAATTCTGCTATCAAGAACCTTATTCGTGAAAAAAAGACTTACCAGATAGATTTAGTCATTGAAACAAGCGTGCAGGAAGGAATGATGTCTTTAAATCGTTCTTTGGTGGATTTGGTTCGTAAACGGGAGATTTCTTTAGAATCAGCAGAGACTTATTCATTAAATCCTTCGGAATTGAGACAACTGTTAGGATAAAGTCAAAAGTCAAAAGTCAAAAGTCAAAATTACAAATCAAAATTCAAAAATGACCCGTAGGGTCATCCTGAGCCGAAGGCGAAGGATCTCTCAACTTTAATCTGTGTTTTTAATTTTTAATATTTAATTTTTTATTTATTATTGGTATGAAGTTCATCTATCAGGCCAAAGATAAACAGGGAAATATTCGAGCGGGAAAGGTTGAAGCCCGTTCTTTGGACACGGCCGTCAGTATTCTTCAGGGCTATGATTTAATTGTTTTAGGAATTTCACCGGAGAAGAAGATAACTTTTTTTGACGAGATTTTTGGTAGAAAAGCGCGTGTTTCCAAGAGAGATTTGGCTATTTTTATGCGCCAGTTTTCTACTTTATTGGAATCACAGGTTCCTTTGGGTGAGGCATTAAAAACGCTTTTTCTTCAGGCAGCTACTCCTGCCATTAGGGATTTAGTTTTTGAATTGGTATCAGAATTAGATGCTGGCTCGCCTCTTTCCAAAGCAGTGGAAAAGAGAAGCGATATTTTCGGAGAATTTTATACTCAAATGATAAAATCAGGAGAAATATCCGGGCGCTTGGAAGAAGTTTTATCTTATTTAGCCGATTATGCAGAGCATGAAAATGATTTGATAAATAAAACTAAATCTGCGGCCGCGTATCCGATATTTTTGTTTGGAACTTTCCTGGTAGTGGCAGTAGTAATTACCGTTGCTTTAGCCCCGCAAATGGTTTCTATTTTTGAAGAATTCGGGAAGACTCCTCCTTTAGGAACAAAAATCTTGATTTTTGTGGGGGAGTTTTTTAGAAACTGGGGCATTGTGGCGGCGGTTTTAATGCTGGGGATAATTTGGCTTTTAATAAATTATTTTCGTTCTTTTGAAGGAAGAAGGATTGGCGGGGTATATATTTTAAAATTGCCTATTTTAGGCGAAGTTTATAAAAAAATCTTTATTTCTCGTTTTTGCGAAACAGCCGGAACTTTAATTCGCGGCGGTATTCCTGTGGTGACCGCTTTTGAGGTTGCTGGAGAAGCCACGGGTAATTATGTTTATCAAAAAATAGGGTATAAAGTGGCCGACGGTATAAAAAAAGGCGAGAGCATAAGCAGTATTCTAAAAGATTATTACGAATATTTGCCGCCATTGGTAAGCCAAATGGTTGCTGTAGGAGAAGGAACCGGCCGCTTGGATTCAATTTTAGGAAGAGTAGCAAGTTATTTTCAAAAAGATGTGGACAGGGCTTTTAGTACTATGATTGATTTATTACAACCGATCTTGGTTATAATAATAGGTATTTTAGTGGCTTTTCTGGTAGCGGCAGTTTTACTTCCTATTTATCAATTAGCGCAAAGCGTGTAATCAACTTACAACTAACAACTAACAAAGGTCGAAAAACTTTAAAAATCAAAAAATTATGAAAAAAGGTTTTACTCTCATTGAAATGTTAATAGTAATTACTATAATTGCTCTATTGGCCTCTTTAATTTTAGTGGGAATGGGCGGAGCCAGGGCTAAGGCACGTGATGCTCGGAGAATCGCTGATTTGCATAATGTTATGAACGCCTTGGAATTATATTATGCTAAGAATGGAATTTATCCAGTAGGTACTTATAATTCTAGTGCGAGCTGGGATACATTCAGAACGGTTTTAACTACTGCCGTAATTGGTGTAAACCAGGTGCCAAAAGATCCTTTAAATGATGCGACTCGTTATTATCGATATGGCGGAACAACAACTGATTATGTTTTAGGCGCTCTATTAGAACAAAGTGATGTTGCCTTGAATGATGATATAGATGCCACTGTTAATAGTATTGCTTGTGCTGATCCAGTTTATTGTATTACACCATAAATATTAAATTTAGGAGTAAGTAGTCTTAGTCACCATGGGAGCTTTCATTTATATTATCTCCTTTGTTTTTGGAACTATAATTGGCAGTTTTTTAAATGTTGTTATTGATAGAGCCGATATTAAAGAATCCCCTTTAAAGGGGAACTCTTTTTGTCCTCATTGCCATAAAACTTTATCTTGGTGGGAGTTAATTCCTATTTTGAGCTTTTTTTTGCTAAGAGGCAAATGTTTTTCCTGCAAGCATAAACTTTCCTGGCAGTATCCTTTGGTGGAATCAGGAACGGGTTTATTTTTCGCTTTGCTTTTCTGGCGGTTGCTTCGTTTTCCATTTATAAACCTGTCTTTGTTATTACAAAATATTACCCTTGAAAACTTGCTCATATTTTTTATTTTTTTCTTTTGGTTGTATTGGCTCGCTGTTTTGATTGTTATTTCCGTTTATGATTTTAAAAAATATTTAATTTTTAACGAGGTGTTAATTCCTGCTATAGTTCTTAGCTTTTTTTGGAAAATAGTTTTAGGGTTTTTAGTCCAAAAACAATCTTTTTACTTTTTGCCTTATCTTAACAATTTTCTTGGAGATAAAAGCTTTATTTTCGGTTATTATTCTTACTTTTTTTCTTGGTTTTTGGGGATTATTTTTGCTTTTGGCATTATCTCTTTTTTAGCCTGGATAACTAAGGAAAAAGCTATGGGATGGGGTGATGCAATTTTAGCGCTTTTTTTGGGCATTATTTTAGGTTGGCCAGAAATATTAGTGGCATTAATTATTGCTTTTTTAACAGGAGGAGCCGTGGCTTTGGTTCTTCTTTTCTTTAAAAAGAAGACGATGAAAAGTTATTTGCCTTTTGCTCCGTTTCTTTCTTTTGGGGCGGTGACAGTGATGCTTTTTGGTGATATAATAGTAGAGAAATATCTATCGTTGTTATTTTGAACGAAGTGAGAAACAACGTTCTTGAGCACTTCGCTTTCGCTCAGCACAAGCTCCGCGAAAGGTTGTTATTTTAGGCAAATAACAATTTTAAAGGCTAAATTTGAAATTCTAATTGAATGATTAAATAACTAAATGTTTTAAAATTGTGAAATTAAAAATTATTTTAAAATTTAAAATTGTAAATTTAAAATTCCCTTCAGGATTTACCATTATTGAAATGATGGTGACTCTAAGCATTGTGACGCTTTTAACAGTGATGGTTTTAGCTTATTCCCGCCAAAGTGAATCTTTAACTAATTTGATTAGAGATAGCGATAGAATGACTTTTGAATTACGCCGCGCTCAAAATTTAGCGATGCTGACTTTGCAGCAATCTTCTTCAATTTCTCCTGTGTGCGGTTGGGGAATATATATTAATAAAGAGGCTTTACCTCAGATACCTCAGACGCAATATATTTTGTTTTCTGATTTTTGTAATACTGGCAATCGAAGACAATATGATTCAGGAGAAGAGTTTGAAACCGTTAATTTATTAAAGGGGGTTGAAATAATTGAGACTAATATTTTTTCGGTTACTTTTGTGCCTCCAGAACCACAAACAAAATTTTACCCAAACTTAAGCGAAGGGGAAAACGCTTATACAAAAATGTGCTTAGAAACTAAACCTGACGTTTGCTATACAATCTATGTATCTTCAGTCGGACAAATTAAAAAATAATTCAAAAAAGGGATTTACCTTAGTTGAAGCCTTAGTGGCTTTATCTATTTTAATTGTAGGAATTATTTCTGGTTTTATTTTAGTCACTAAAGCTTTATATGACGTGACGATTATCCAGGACAGATTAACTGCCAGTTTTTTAGCCCAGGAAGGGTTGGAAATTGTAAGGCAGATAAGAGATAGTAATTATTTAAAGTCTTTAGGAGGTACATCAACTGATTGGGATAATAACTTAAAAACTGACGGTGATTATCTTATTTCTGCTAATATCGATACTGGGACTGTTATCCTTCCACTTCCGTTTTGGCAAGATAAAAGTTTATATTATCACCCTTCTTCTGGTGTATATAATTATGATAATAGCGGTGGTGCAGTCTCAACGGTTTTTAAAAGAAAAATTAATATTAAACATCTCTCCACTGATGAAATTCAAGTGCAAGCAATTATGGACTGGCAAAGTAAAGGTATTAATTTTAATTTAGTAGTTGAAGACCACCTTTTTAACTGGCTAAAGTTATAATTATGAATTTCAATAAATTTCTACGAACTTCAATGAATTTCAAGAAAAAGCCGAAGGCTTTTACTTTGGTTGAAGTTCTCGTTTCCGTGGGTATTTTTCTTATGACTATTATAGCTATTTCCCAGATTTTTATTTCGATAATTCGTTCAGAAAGAGTAGCTTACGCGCTTTTAAATAGTGAAAATAATATCAGAAATAATTTAGAACTAATGGCTAAAACTATTAGAATGGGTAAAAATTTTAATTTATCTTCAGATGGCAAAGAGTTATGTTTTGATTATTATTTAGAAAATCAATGGCAGCTTCTTTGTTATAAATTTAACCCTGGCTCAGAAGACTTAGAAAGATCCTTAAAAAATGGTGGTTATTATTCTCTTCTTGATCCCCAAATTCAAGTTGTTTCTGGCAAGTTCTATAGAATAGGCGGAAATCCTACATCTCAATGGCTCTTTATTATTCAACTGGGAGCCCAAGTAAAAGTAAGAGGTATAGAATATCCTTTTCATGTAGAAACAGCAGTGGCATCAAGATATATTGGTCTGTAAAATAAGAACCTGCCTCCCTTCGGTCGGTAGAACCTTGTTTCTCGCTCGCCCCGTTCTATGGGGCTTTGCTCGAAATAAGAACCTGTTCGCTTCGCTCCAGAATCTTGTTTCTCGCTGCGCTCGAAATAAGAACCTGTTCGCTTCGCTCCAGAACCTTGTTTCTCGCTTCGCTCGAAATAAGAACCTGTTCGCTTCGCTCCAGAACCTTGTTTCTCACTTCGTTCGAAATAAAGAATTTTATGAAAAAACCAAAAGGACAAATATTTTTAATGAGTATTCTGATTTTAAGCGTTGTTTTGACGGCAGGTATGGTTTTAATGGCGATTTTTATTAGAGATTTAAAACAATCCACAGAAACCAGCACCTCAGTCAAAGCTTTTTATGCAGCTGATAGCGCGATGGAGTGGCAATTATATAATAGTTTTAATCCAGACCTTTCTCAGCCCACAATGACTAATGATACTAGTTTTGAATGGAAAAATTATTACGAAACCACTGGTACGATTCAAACTATTGGTATTGCTGGAAATACCAGAAGAGGTATCGAAATTAACTTTAATCCTTAAAATTGAATCGTTTTCGTATGACCAAAAATGAAGCAAAGAAGAGAATTGAGGTGTTGAAAAAAGAAATAGAAAAATATCGCTATGCTTATCATGTTTTGAATCAATCAATAATTTCAGATGAAGCCTTAGATTCTCTTAAAAAAGAACTTTTTGATTTGGAACAAAAATATCCGGAATTTGTCACTCCTGATTCTCCGACTCAAAGAATAGGAGGAAGTCCCTTAAAATATTTTAAGAAAACGGAACATAAAGTTCCGATGCTTTCATTAAACGACGCTTTTACTGAAAAAGATATGGATGATTGGTATGGAAGAGTAAAAAAACTTCTTCCTTCCTCGGCTAAAATTGATGGTTCGACTTCACTCACCATCAATCCTGAGCAGTTCGGCCCTGAGCTCACTGCCGAAGGGCGTAGTCGAAGGATAGATTTTTATTGCGAACACAAATTTGACGGATTAGCCATTGCTTTGGAATACAAAGATGGAGTTTTAGAAATTGGCTCTACTCGAGGAAATGGAAAAGTGGGCGAGAATATAACTCAAAACCTAAAAACTATTGAAGCCATCCCTCTGCGTTTATTGAAAAAAGAAGAAATTATTGATAATTTAATTGATGCCGGGATGAAAAAAATAGCCGCGCGTTTGAAAGAAAAGTTTCCTCGCTATTTGGAGGTTAGAGGAGAAATTCTTTTGGACAAAAAAGAATTCCAGCGGATTAACAAAGAGAGATTAAAACAGGGTCTTTCGCTTTATGCTAATCCTCGCAATGTTGCCGCTGGCTCAGTGCGGCAGTTAAACCCAAAAATTACCGCTAGTCGCCATTTGGATTCTTATGCTTATGAATTAATCACAGATTTAGGGCAGGAAACGCACGAACAAGAGCATTTAATTTTAAAAGCGCTCGGATTTAAAACGCATATTGATAATAAAAAAGTAGATTCTTTAGAGGAAGTTTTTGCCGTCCATAAGCAAATAGAAAAACAAAGAGACATTTTACCCTATGAAATTGACGGAGTGGTTGTTATAGTAAATAATAACGAGTATTTTGAAAAATTAGGGGCAGTGGGCAAGGCTCTACGTGGCGCCATCGCTTATAAATTCTCTCCAAAAGAAGCCACCACAATAGTAAAAGATGTTATAGTCCAGGTAGGAAGAACCGGTGTTTTAACTCCAGTGGCTGTTTTAAAACCAGTTCAAATAAGCGGAGTAACTGTAACGCGGGCTACTCTTCATAACAAAGAGGAAATAAAAAGATTGGGAATAAAAATAGGGGATACGGTGATAGTAAATCGGGCTGGCGATGTTATCCCCCAGGTAATAAAAGTTTTAACCGCATTGCGGACTGGAAAGGAAAAAATATTTCTGATGCCTGAAAAATGCCCGATTTGCGGATATAAGGTTGAAGAAGACGGAGGAGGAATATTAATTCGTTGTCCTAATAAAAATTGTTCTGCCCGCTCCCAGAAAGGTCTTTATCATTTTATTGGAAAAGGGGCTTTTGATATTAAAGGCATTGGTCCAAAATTAATTAACAGGCTTTTGGATGAAGGATTAATTCAGGACGCGGCTGACTTATTTGATTTAAAAGAAGGAGATATCGCTCCCTTAGAGAGATACGGCGAAAAATCCAGTCAGAATATTGTTTCTGCCATTCAAACAAATAAAAATATATTACTAAATCGATTCTTGTTTGCTTTAGGTATTTCCCATATTGGAGAAGAAACTGCTTTGCTCCTGGCTAAATATTTTCAAAAAGATTCTTCGTCCCGAATATCGGAACTCAGAACAGGCTCCGCAATCTCAATTCAAAATTTAATTAAAATTGGTTCTGATTTAAAACAGCAAGAATTGGAAAAAATTCCTTCCATTGGCCCTAAGGTAGGAGAGGCAATATATAAATGGTTTAACGACAAAAATAATTTACAGTTTCTTGAAAAACTTCAGCAAAAGGGAATAAAATTATCGCCTGTCTTCATTTCTAAAAAACAGGGAAAATTAAAGGATTTAACTTTTGTCATTACTGGTGTTTTAAAGTCAATGTCCCGCGAACAAGCAAAAAAAAGAATAATAAATCAAGGCGGAAAAGTAAATGAAGGTGTTTCTTTGAAAACTGATTATTTGATTGCCGGTGAAAAACCCGGTTCAAAATATGAAAAAGCGAAAAAATTAGGAATTAAAATTATTACCGAAAAAGAGTTTCTGAAGATGATATAAAAATAAACTCAAAATTAAAAAATCAAAGATTAAAATGAAAATTCAAAATTTAAAATGATTAAAACTTAAAAAATAATTTTACATTTTACATTGTCATTTTGCATTTTGAGATTTACATTTTGAATTTAATACTATGGATTTTACAGAAATAAATCATTTATTAGAGTTAGCAAGAATAGAATTGTCTTTTCAGGAAAAAGAGAAGATAGTTTTAGATCTTGAAAAAATTTTAGATTATGTAAAACAATTGCAAGAAGTAGATACGGCTGGCGTAGAACCGATGACAGGCGGGAGTTTGCTTGAAAATATCTGTCGGGAAGACGAAGAAAAAGAAAAACAGGACCTAAGCGAGGAATTAAAAAAATCCGCCCCGAGCTTAAAAAACAATTATTTTAAAATCCCACCCATATTCTAAATCAATTTTTTAATTTACAATTTACAATTTTCAATCAATGTTACAATTTTAAATTTTCAAACTGACAGCGTAGCTGTCATCCTGAGCCTGCGAAGGATCTCTTGCGAATGCAAGATTCGCCAACAGGTGGCGAGATTCTTCAGCCTGACGGCTTCAGAATGACATTTTAACATTGAAAATTTATTGTAAATTGAGAATTGATAATTAAAAATTTTAATCACATTGACATGATTAAGGAAATACATCAAAAATTAGTTAACAGAGAGATCACTGCTACCGAATTAATCACGGGTTATTTTCAAATGATTGGGAAGAAAGATTCTCAGATTCAAGCATTTTTAACTTTAACCAAAGACCAGGCATTGCAAGAAGCCGGGAAAATAGATAAAAAAATCAAAAAAGGGGGAAAAATTGATGTTTTGGAAGGGATTCCTTATGCTGTTAAGGACAATATACTGGTTTCTGGAGTAAAAACTACTGCCGGTTCAAAGATTTTGGAAAACTATACTGCTTCTTTTGACGCCACGATTATAAGAAAATTAAAAGAGCAGGGCGCGATATTGTTGGGAAAAACAAATATGGATGAATTTGCTATGGGGTCTTCGACGGAAAATTCAGCCTTTTTTCCAACAAAAAATCCCTGCGATTTGGAAAGAGTTCCTGGCGGTTCTTCCGGAGGTTCTGCCGCTTCTGTGGCAGGTAAAATGTCGGTTTTCGCTTTAGGCACGGATACCGGAGGATCAATAAGGCAACCAGCTGGTTTTTGCGGAATTGTCGGATTTAAACCAAGCTATGGCGCAGTTTCCCGTTATGGTTTGATTTCCATGGCTTCTTCTTTAGATATTATTGGGCCTTTAACTCAAACAGTTGAAGATGCAGAATTAGTCTTTCAAGCTATTGCTGGTAAAGATGAAATGGATTCTACAAGTATTAATCTATCTGATTCTCAGAATACAGAATACAGAATACAGAATACTCGTTTTGGTTTGCCTAAAGAATATTTTCAAGAAGGTTTGGATGATAAAATTAAAAAAATAATTGAAGAGTCAGTAAAGAAGATTCAATCTCAAGGAGCCACGATTAAAGAAGTTAGTTTACCCTCCAATCTTTACGCTTTGCCTTGTTATTATATAATTATGCCGGCAGAAGTAAGTTCTAATTTGGCTCGTTATGATGGCATCCGCTATGCTGAAATTAAAAATTTAAAATTTAAAATTAAAAATTTGAATGATTTATATTTTAAGACGCGAGGAAAGGGTTTTGGAGCAGAAGTGCGTCGGAGAATAGTTTTGGGAACCTATGTTTTGTCAAAAGGATATTATGACGCTTATTATAGAAAAGCTCAGCAGGTAAGAAGGTTAATCTCAGAAGAATTTAAAAAGATTTTTCAGGAAGTTGATTTTCTAATTACTCCCACCTCTCCTACTTTTCCTTTTAAAGCGGGAGAAAGAATTGATGATCCATTGGCAATGTATCTTTCAGATATTTTTACGGTAAGCGCCAATATTACCGGTGTTCCGGCAATCAGCCTGCCTTGCGGGCAAAAAGAGAGTAATTTGCCTGTAGGTTTACAAATTATTGGACCGTCCTTGTCTGACTTTTCGTTGCTAAGGGCGGCAAAATTAATAGAAAATATTATTTCTTGATGACAGAACCTATTTTTATTTATTTTAAAATTTTCTGCCTTTCTATTTGTCTTGGATTATTGATAGGAATTATTTACTATTTTGCGAAGCTGCATCTTTTTTCTAAATGGCAGGAGAAATGGCGAAACTGGCTGGATATTGTTCCTGTTTTTTCTTTGCCAGGCAGAAGCCGCAAGGAATGGAAAAAAATAGACAAACTTTTGAAAGAATCTTATGAGTCTTCATGGAAACTGGCAGTGCTAAAGGCGGAAGCAATAGTAAAAAAGACACTTAATTCAATGGGGTATTTTGGAGATGATTTTCTAAAAATTTTGGAAGAATTAAAATTTAGAAATTATCGAAATTTAGAGGTTTTACAAGAGCTTCATAATATTAGAGAAAAAATTATTGCTGATAAAAATTTTTCTTTGGGTCAAAAAAAAGCAGAAGAAATAGTATTCATATACAAGAAATTTTGGAATGAGTTATTAAGTTCTGTGTAGCAACCACGTTAAACGTGGTTGAGGCCCGTTAAACGGGCTAACCTTAAGGTTGCATTTAATTTACTTTTCTTTTATACTAAAATACTGTTATTTTTGAGATAAAAATATCTCAAAAAGTGGTGGATACATAAATTATGTTATCTAAAATATATTCCGCCGCTATAGATAGCGGGGTGGAGAAGGAGTATCTCGCGAGGCCCATAACCTCGAGACGCTGGTGCAATTCCAGCCCCCGCAACCACGTTTAACGTGGTTAAGGCACGTTAAACGTGCCAACCGAAATTATTTAACGTGGTTAAGGCACGTTAAACGTGCCAACCATCATTTTCAATATTAGCCCCACTGTCTATGTTTTATATTTATATCTTGTACAGCAAAAAAGATAAAAAACTTTATACAGGCTTTGCAGATGATTTGAGAAAAAGAATAATAAAACACCAAAAAGGGTTTGTGAAAAGCACTAAAGATCGTCGACCGTTAATTCTAATTCATTACGAAGCATTTATTAATGAAAGTGATGCTAAACAAAGAGAAATATTTTTAAAAAGCGGGTATGGGAAAAGAGAAATTACTTTATTATTACAAAATTATTTTCAAACAAATTATTGGAACAAATAACCGAATGTTTTGGCCAGGGTAGCTCAGCTTGCCCCCACACCAAATAAGGACAAATGCCGAGGGCATAAATTTGTGAAGCCAGTCCTTATTATGGTGTGGGGGTGAATTAGAGCATAGCACTCATAAAGCTAAGGTCGTGGGCTTGCCCCCACACCATTCTTGGCCACGTAGTTCAGTGGTAGAACACCGCCCTCATAAAGCGGATACATAGGTTCAATTCCTATCGTGGCTACTTATGGTGTGGGGGTGAAATTCCCACCCCTGGCACACCGTTTAACGGTGTAAATCCACGTTAAACGTGGGCACAATTAATTATAACAACCTCTCGCGGAGCTTGTGCTGAGTCCCGATTTATCGGGACGAAGTGCTCAAGAACGTTGAAATTAAAACTTAGTAAGTTTTAATTATTAAAATGGGCCGGTGGAGCAGTCTGGAGTGCTCGGATCCCTGTCACGGATCAGGTCACGGGTTCAAATCCCGTCCGGCCCGCACTTTATCAAATAAAATTTATTTTCTTATTTGTTAACGGATAGAAGAATTCCGAACTTTTACAATGCTAGTATTTATTATAAGAATAGAACGATTTTAATAGGATAAGCTTTAGTCGTAATCCCGACAGTTGCTATTTCTATTTGGAGATGTTAAGATAAAAGTATGAGAATTCACTCAATAGAAAAAATAAAAGAACTAAAAAGATTAAGAAAAAAAGGGTTTAGCATTAATGAATTAGTAACGAAATTATCTATTCCAAAAACTACAGTTTGGCATCATATCCATAATATTAAGGTTTCAGAAAAATATAGTTTGATATTAAAAGGCAAACGAGGAGGTAGCGCAAAACGAAAACGAATAAATTTAGAAAAGGCACTGGAATATGCACAAAAGCTATTACAAAATCCCACTAGAGAATTATCAATTATTATAGCCATGCTTTATTGGGGAGAGGGGAATAAAAAAAGATGTGAATTTATTAATTCTGATGGGAGAATAATAGAAACTTATTTAATTGTGCTAAGGGATATATTTAATGTTCAAGAGGAATTTATAAAACCAACAATGAGAATATATTCTGGAATGAATAGAAAAGAATGTTTAAATTACTGGTCTCGAATCACAAAAATACCAAGGCATAAATTTATCATCCGATTTAACGACGGAAGTACTAAAGGAAGAACTAAATATGGGATGTGTAGAATAACAGTTAAAAAAGGAGGTAATATTTTAAAGTTGATACAATCATTGATTGATCAGGCTTTTCAGAATATAATTAAAAAGTATTAATAATATTTATTTTTGCATATTTAGATGCCCTCGTAGCTCAGTGGATTAGAGCATGACACTCCTAAGGTCAGGGTCGCAGGTTCGAATCCTGCCGGGGGCACACCGTTAAACGGTGTGTACCCACGTTAAACGGGGGCACAAATAAAAATATTAAACATATTATTATTATGACAAAAGAACAAAGACAAAAAGATGCTAATTATTTAACCGAATATGCGGCTAAGAAACCGTGGGGTTTAGTGGTATCAATTGATTTAAAAGACTGCAATATAGATAAAATGATTGATGCGGAATATATAAAACAGTTTGTTAAAGATTTGTGTGAGCTTATTAAAATGAAAAGATTTGGTGATACTGTAGTGGTTAATTTTGGCGTAGACGAAAGAGTTTCAGGATTCTCAATGACCCAACTAATAGAAACTTCTTTAATCTCTGCCCATTTCGCTAATATCTCAAAAGCAATCTATCTTGATGTTTTCAGTTGTAAAGCATTTCCTCCGTATAAAGTGGCTGAATTTGCTAAAGAAAAATTTGAAGCTTCAGAGTATAAAATAAATATTAATTTTCGCTATTAATTTTTTATCTCTAACGGGGTTGACCCCCACACCAAATTTACTACACATTAAGAATATCAGATATTATTGATGGATAATTTCCAATAACTTTGTTTTAGGCGCTGGCTGAATAAGCCATTCCGCCAAAGGCGGAAATATTTATTCAATAAGCGCCTAAGCAGACATTTGATTGGTAAATTATGGTGTTGGGGGTTGACAAAGATTTTTTTTCCTTTATAATACCGTTGCCTCATTTTAGGAGGTGTTTTTTGACAATTTAATAGTTAGTTCAATCTTTTCTGGTTATTCCAAGTTAAAAGTAATGCCAAAATGTAACGCATCAGCGATAAAAATTTTGGCATCAATTAATGAGGATTTGATCCTGGTCCAGGATGAACGCTAGCGACGTGGATAAGGCATACAAGTCGTACGATCCTTGTCCTTCGGACAAGGAAATTCTAAGCACTAAATCCTAAATTCTAAGCAAAATTCCAAATTCTAAATCTCAAATTTTAAACAATTTTAAAAAGTTTAGAGTTTGAAAAATTGGAGTTTAGAATTTGTTTAGGATTTAGAATTTCGAATTTAGGATTTCCTCGTCCGGAGGGCGAGGGTAGTGGCAAACGGGTTAGTAATACCTTAGTACGTACCCTTAAGATGGAGATAGCTCATCGAAAGATGAGGTAATATTCAATGGTCCCCTGAGATTTTTCGAATGGGGTAAAGCGGCAACGCACTTAAGGATCGGCTTTGGTCCTATCAGCTTGTTGGTGAGGTAACTGCTCACCAAGGCTATGACGGGTAGGGGGTGTGCGAGCATGATCCCCAACAAGGGCACTGAGACACGGGCCCTACTCCTACGGGAGGCAGTAGCCGAGAATCTTCGGCAATGGGCGAAAGCCTGACCGAGCGACGTCGCGTGCGGGAAGAATGATTTCGGTTTGTAAACCGCTTTTTTTGCCGAGGAATTTTGTACTTTTGTACATTATGACGTTAGGCAAAGAATAAGGAGCTGCCAACTACGTGCCAGCAGCAGCGGTAATACGTAGGCTCCAAGCGTTATCCGGATTTACTGGGCGTAAAGCGTCCTTAGGCGGTTTTGTTAGTTCATTGTTAAATCCTCTGGCTCAACCAGAGAAAGGCAATGAATACGGCAAAACTAGAGGAAGAAAGAGGTTGGCGGAACGCACGGAGTAGGGGTGAAATCCGTTGATATCGTGCGGAACACCGAAAGCGAAGGCAGCCAACTGGGTCTTTCCTGACGCTCTAAGACGAAAGCGTGGGTAGCAAAAAGGATTAGATACCCTTGTAGTCCACGCCCTAAACGATGGGTGCTGGTTGCTGGTAGTATCGACCCTATCAGTGACGAAGCTTACGCGTTAAGCACCCCGCCTGGGAAGTACGGCCGCAAGGCTAAAACTCAAAGGAATAGACGGGAGTTCGCACAAGCGGTGGAACATGAGGTTTAATTCGACGCCGAACGAAGAACCTTACCAGGGCTTGACATTCCGATGAAATTCCGATGAAAGTCGGAACCTCTGCAAGGACATCGGAACAGGTGCTGCATGGTTGTCGTCAGCTCGTGGCGCGAGTCGTTCCCTTAAGTGGGGAAACGAGCGCAACCCCTGTTCTATGTTATAAGTATCATAGAAAACCGCCCCGCCCAAAGCCCAGAGGCTTTGGGAAATCCTAAATCCAAAACCCTAAACTCTAAATAAACTCCAATTTTCAAAACTCAAAATTCAAAACGTTTTGAATTTAAAATATTTGGATTTTGAATTTGTTTAGGATTTAGAAATTAGGATTTAGAGTTTTTCGCCCAAAAACCTGTGGTTTTTGGGCGGGGAGGAAGGAGGGGATGACGTCAAATCAGCACGGCCCTTTGATGCCCTGGGCTACACTCATGTTACAATGGGATTGACAATGCGTTGCCAAGTCGTAAGACGGAGCTAATCGCATCAAACAATCTCTCAGTCCGGATTGAGGTCTGCAACTCGACCTCATGAAGTTGGAATCGCTAGTAATCGCGGGTCAGCTATACCGCGGTGAATACGTTCTCGAACTCTGTACTCACCGCCTGTCAAGTCAAGGAAGCCGGGAATACCTAAAAATCCTGTTTACAGGAACTAGGGTAGGTTCGGTGACAGGGGCTAAGTCATAACAAGGCACCGCTAGCGGAAGCTGGTGGTGAAACTTTTCTTTTATAGAATCTTTGTCCGATTTATCGGACAAATTCTAAGGTTGGTCTCTTCGTCTTTTAGACGAAGAAGGGATGTTGGTCTTATCATCCCAAAAAAAAGACTATTTAATTTACCCCCACACCAAATGAGCACCTACTTCGTATTTTTACCCACCACACCAAATAAGTTATATCAGATTCTGAATATCTTTAAAGCTTATATGGTGTGGGGGTTTAGTGCGAAGCACTTAGTGCTCGTTATGGTGTGGGGGGTGAACTTGGGATAACCAGAAAGGATTGAACCCCGTTAGAAGTCCACGCCATCTTTAATTATATTTAAATTATCAAATTCATAGATGTAGATATTAGATACTTGATGGGATATGAAAAAATTTTAATTTTAAAATTTTTTCATGAAGGACTTCTAACGGGGTGAAGGAAACAAGTCCCGACTAATGTCGGGGCTTGTTTTTAATTGACAAGGTTGATATAATATAAACAATAACTAATAACTCATAACTCAAAACCATTAACAATTAATTTCAATGAATTTCGCGAAGCTAATTTCTATGAATTTCTGAAATACATTGAGATACATAGAAATACGTTGAAATTAGTTTTGACATTTGAGTTTTGAGCTTTGAGATAATTGTTTATGAACAACAAACCCAGAATTTTATTAGTAGAAGACGATCCTTTTCTAAGCAGTGTTTTAAGATTAAAACTGGAAAAAGAATTATTTGAAGTTATAAGAGCGGCAGACGGTGAAGAAGCTTTGAATTTTTTAACCGAGCAGGGAATAAAACCCGATTTAATCCTTTTGGACTTGATTTTGCCCAAAAAAAACGGTTTTGAAGTGTTGGAAACCATTCGTCAGGACCCTCTTTTAGAAAAACTCCCGGTTATTATCATTTCTAATTTAGGCCAGCCCTCTGACATTGAAAGGGGCAAGGCCTTGGGTATAATAGATTATTTTGTAAAAGCCCGCCTTTCTATTGGGGAGTTAGTTGACAGGGTAAAGCAGGAAGTAAAAACAACATAATTGTGTATTGTGCATAGTCGGACTTGACAAAGATATTTTATTTGGTAAAATAAACATAGGAGAAAACAATAATTAAATAATTTCACCCTGTTAAATCCTGCTCGCCCTGTTAAATAATTTGCAGAGCAAATTAAAATCAAAGATTTTATTTAATAGGGCGAAATTATTTGACAGGGTAAAGGTCGAATAAAAAATAACTGCGAAGCAGTTATCCCGAGCGAAAGCAAGGGATCTAAATAAAATAAAATCAATAAAAAATGAAAATAAAAAAGGGGTTTACTTTACTGGAACTTCTTATCGTCATAGGAATTTTAGCTATCTTGTCCACGACAATAGTTATAGTCATTAACCCTGCTCAGCTTTTGAAAAAAGCCCGCGATTCCCAGAGAATTTCCGATTTGAACACGATGAAAACAGCCATTGCTTATTATATTACTGAAGAAACTGGTACTCTAAGCATAGGAAGTCTATATTCAGCACAAACATATGCTGACCTTGCTGGTGTGAAGTGTCATGCAAGTGCAACAGTCGCGCCAGCAGTTACATTTTTAACAGATAGTACTGGCTGGATTCCTATTGATTTTGATGGACTTTCTGGCGGTTCACCAATTGGCGCTTTGCCAGGCGATCCTAATAGAACAACAATTGCTGCAGAGCCTGGTCGCTATTATGTTTATATGGTAGGAAGCACTAGTAATTATACATTTAAACTTGTAGCTAATATGGAGAGTACATATTATGGTTCTGGTGCTGGTAGTGTTGAAACAGGCGATGGTGGCACTGAGGCAACGCTTTATGAAGTAGGGACAAGTATGACTACTCCAATTGCCACAGGCACTGCTACTTGTTATAAGACTACAACAGAATAACCAAGAAATATTTTAATTAATGAATTGGTTTGTTGGTTTTTTGATTGCGATTTTCCGCCCCGCTTTAGGATTAATAATCTTAGCGGGGCTTTTGGTATACTGGGTTTTAAAAAGAAAATTGTTACGAGAGAATTCTTTAAAATTAATTACTTATATTTTTTCTGGAGCAATAATATTTCAATCTTCTTTATCCACGATTCTTAACTGGTGGTTCTGGTCTAAACAGGGAATTACTAAGGTGCTTTTGCCTCCGCATAGTCCGATTACTTATGTTTTAAAATATTCCTGGCAGCACTATTGGTTTGAACCAGTAGTTATTATTTTTGCGGCAATAATAGTGTTTTTTAGCATTTATTTTTTAAACAAAAAATTTGAAAATCAGCTGTTTTACAATGAAGAAAAATACTTAGCCGCTTTAGGCATTTTAGCCACTGGCTGGCCGAATTGCCTTATTTATTTGAGTTTAGTTCTCTTTTTGGGAGTGATTTCCCATTTTCTTTTTCTTTGTTTCAACTCTATTAAACAAAGAAGAAGGCAAGGAGATGTTGTTGAGAAAACCGTAGCGCAGGCCGAGCGAGCATGGTCTCCGACAATAGGTCGGAGGAGCGAGGCCGAGCTCGAGCGGTCCGACCTCGCTGGGGGCGGACATAGCGTGTTTTCGAATCAACTCTCCGAGCCTTTTCGTTTTTCTCTTTTATATCTCTGGCTCCCTTGCGCTTTACTCGTTTTACTTTTAGGTGGTATAATTAACAAGTATATAATAATAAACCAACTCGTTATTTAAAAACAATGAATTTCAACGAATTTCTACTAATTTCAATGTATTTCAGAAATTCATAGAAATACGTAGAAACTCATTGTAATTTGTATTATATTATTTATGAATCTTCCTCCCCAAACTCTCAAAACGCTTCTTCTTAACACCGGTCTCTTGTCTGAGAAGGATTTTGATAGTGTTTTAAAAGAGGCAAAAAGAACCGAGAAAAACGTTGTTGATTCATTAATCTCCAAAGGATTTATTACGAGCGATTTTTATGCTGATATTCTTGCTAATTACCTTAATATTCCCCGAATAAAATTAGTTGGTCGGAAAATTTCCCCGGAAATTCTCAATATTTTGCCTGAAGAAATAGCCCGAACAAGAAATACGGTTATTTTTGACAAGCAGGATAACAGTTTAAATGCGGCAATGTTAGATCCGTCAAATTTAGAAACTCTGGATTTTTTGGAAAAATATACCGGTTATTTTATCAAGCCCTATTTATGCGTTGATGAGGATTTGAAAAGCGTTTTTGCTCAATACGGACAAGAGGTTTCTCAGGATTTTCAAAAAAGCATTCAAGAAAGCATTCGCGCGTCCTTAAAACTAAAAGGAGTGGAAGCGGAAAAAGCGGCGACAGAATTTCCCATTGTTTCTTTAACTGATAATTTAATTTCTTATGCCGCCTCTTTGAACTCAACTGATATTCATGCTGAACCATTGGCTGATGAGGTCCTTATTCGTTTTCGGGTTGATGGAATTTTGCGGGAAGTGGTAAGATTAGCTAAAGAAATTCATCCGGCAATAGTGGCGCGAATTAAAATTTTATCTAATTTACCCATTGACGAGCATAATAAGCCTCAAGACGGCAGATTTAAATACAAATACGCTGATACTATTTTTGATATCCGGGTTGCTATAATGCCTACCCTTTATGGAGAAAAGGTGGAAATGCGTCTTTTAACAGGTTCTACCAAACCAATGAGTTTTGAAGAATTGGGAATGTTGGAGGATACGGCAAAAATAGTAGATGAAAATATCACTAAAACCACAGGAATAATTTTGGCCACCGGTCCGACTGGATGTGGTAAGACCACTACTTTGTACGCAATACTGAATAAATTGAACAAACCCGATGTTAATATCGTGACTATTGAAGACCCAATTGAATACGAACTTAAATACGTAAATCAAACTCAGGTGAATCCCAAAGCTGGCATTGATTTTGCCAATGGCTTGCGGTCTATTTTGCGTCAGGATCCGAATATTATTATGGTGGGTGAAATTCGGGATAAAGAAACAGCGGAAATTTCCGTTCATGCCGCTTTAACCGGTCATTTAGTCCTTTCCACTTTGCATACCAACGATGCTACTACTGCGGTGCCTCGTTTAGTGGATATGGACATTCCTCCTTTTTTGGTATCGGCTACTGTAAATTTAGTAATCGCCCAGAGATTGATCAGAAAAATTTGCCGGAATTGTATTGAAAGTTATCAAATTTCAGAGGATATTGGTAAAGTTATTAATGAACAATTGGTTTTGTTAAAAGGAGAACAGGCATCCCCATATCATGTCAAACAGCTTTATCAAGGAAAAGGATGCGAGGTTTGCAATTTTACCGGTTATAGCGGGCGTTTGGCTATTTATGAAATTTTCAATGTTGATGAAAAAGTAAGGGCCTATATCCAGAGAAGCGATTTTTCTTTGGATGGCTTAAGAAAAATCGCCTTTTCTCATGGGGAGAGGACAATGTTTGAAGACGGTCTTAAAAAATCCGAATTAGGATTAACCACCATAGAAGAAATCCTCCGCGTCATTAAAGAGTAAAACCATCGCAAATACCTAAACAATTAATTTCTATGAATTTCGCGAAGCTAATTTCTATGAATTTCAAATTACTATAGAAATACAGTAGAAATACATAGAAATACGTAGAAATTCATTGTAAGTTGTATATTTTATCGCTTATGTTATTTCACTATCTTGCCCAAGACCCCAAGGGTCGCATAAAAGAAGGAAATATAAATCAGCCTAATATGAAGCTAGTTTTAGAATACTTGACCACCCAAAAACTAAAACCGCTTTCTGTTAAGCCGTTAATGTTGGAAGAAGGCAAAAAACGAGCAATCCTTTTTAAAAAAACCCTTGGTTTGGCAGATAAAGTTTTTTTAACCAAGTATCTTGCTTTAATGCTAAAAGTGGGCACTGATTTATTCAGCGCCATAGACATTTTAATCCAAGATTTTGAATCTGGTCCGGCAAGGCGTTTTTTACTGGAAACCAGGGCTAATTTAGAGCAAGGAAAACCATTCTGGACTACTTTTTCCCAGCATCCTGAATATTTTTCTCTAGTAGTAACAAATCTAATAAAAGCCGGGGAGACTTCAGGAAACTTGGAAGCCACTCTTGAGCAGGTTTCTTTAAATTTAGAAAGGGACAGAAATTTACAGACAAAAGTAAAATCCTCCTTGGTTTATCCTGCGATTCTTTTAATAGCTTCTTTTGCGATGGTGATTTTCTTGGTAACATTTGCGGTTCCGAAATTAGGCGAGATGTTTTTAAGCACTGGGCAAAAAATTCCAACTTATACCAGAATAGTTCTTTCTACCGGGATGTTTTTAAATAGAAATATATTTATAGTATTTCCTTTAATTGTTGCTGCTCCCATTGCAATCTTGTATTATTTTAGAAAGACCAAAAGAGGAAGAGAAAATTTTTCTTCTTTGATGGAAAAAATACCCGTAGCCAGCGATCTGGTGGAAAAAATGGCTTTGGAGAGATTTACCAGCGTTTTGTCAAGTTTAATAAAAGCAGGAATGCCGATTATCCAGGCAATAGAAGTTACCTCTGGAGCTGTCGGCCATCCGAAATATGAAACAGCGTTATTAAGAATTTCTAAAGAACATTTGGCAAAAGGAATAAGTATTGGCGATTCTTTTAAAAAAGAAAAAATATTTCCTGCGGTGGTTACCAATCTTTTGGCTATCGGAGAAAAAGCCGGCCATACAGAAGAAATTTTAAAAACTTTATCTGTTTTCTACGAAACAGAAATAGACGCCTCTTTAAAAATTTTGGTTTCCCTGTTAGAGCCCCTTCTTTTACTGGGATTAGGGGTTATAGTCGGAGGTATAGCGCTTTCTCTAATAGTTCCGGTCTACCAATTGGTAGGACAGTTCTAACCGCTTTAGCGGTTAGAAAGAAATTCATTGAAATACAATAGAAATTCATAGAAATTAATAAACAAAACGGTGGGGAAAATTATGGATAAAAATTCATATATTCCCCTAAAGGATTTAAAAGTTTATAAATTAGCAAGAGAGTTATCTAAGATAGGGTGGGAAATTTATGAGAGTTTAAACTGGCAAGATAAAAAGATAGTCGGAGATCAATTTATTCGAGCCATAGATTCAGTTGGAGCCAATATTGCCGAAGGCTATAGTAGATATCATTATTTAGATAAAATAAAATTCTACTACACTAGTCGCGCTTCTTTAGCAGAAAGTTGTGATTATTGGTTAGAACTTCTCTATGAAAGAAAAAAGATAAATTCTGAAAATTATGATAAAATAAAGGTTATTAAAAGAGAATTATTAATGAAATTAAATAATTTCATTAAGGTAACTTATAAGTTCAAGAATAAAAAACAATGAATTTCTACGAATCTCTAATTTTAATGCAATGAATTTCAATGTATTTCAAAGAATTTCTAAGTATTTCCAGCGTAAAAGCTCCGCTTTTACGCTAATGGAACTTCTCATCGTCGTTGCTATCACTACTATTCTTGCCGGCGTTGGTATCTCCTCTTATATAAACCAGCAAAGGGCCAAATTATTAGACACGTCTGTTCAGGAAATTGTTGGCTATCTTCGCTATAGCCAGCAAAAATCAATTGCTCAAGAGGGTAGCAACCAGTGGGGAATCCATTTTGAAAACCCTGCTGATGAAGATGAAAAAGATTTTTATGCTTTATATACTGGTACAAGTTATACTTCTCCAGAAGAAACCCGCTATTTATCATCAGGAATAGAATACGAAAGTCCAACAGCTGGAAATAACATTGATGTTTCTTTTGATAAATTAACTGGCGCCAGTGCTACCAGCACAACTCAATCTATAACTATAAAATCTACTGTTACCAATTCCACCACTACTATTAGTATATCCGGTCAAGGACTAATTTCTTATTAACCCTGTCATTTTCTTCTGTCATTCTGAGCTCCGCGAAGAATCTCATAAACATTTAATCATTAAAAATTGATTTGAAATTTAAAACCTGTGGTGAGTTTAATCGAACCATGAAAAATTTAAAATTTAAGAAAGCCCAGTCCCTTGTTGAACTTCTTGTTGCTATTAGTATTGGCACCATCCTGATAGGCGGCTCTGTTACCCTAATGGGTGTCTCTCTTAAAAGTTATGCAAGTATTAGAAAACATCTCCAAGCTAATGTTTTGATTCGCCAGACTATAGAAGTAATTCAAACTTTAGCCCGTTATGATTGGCATATCATTTATGATTTAACTGAAGCAAGTGATTATAAAATTAGTTTATCTGGAAATACTTGGACAATCAGTGCTGGGCAGGAAACAGAAACAATTAATGACATTCCTTACAAAAGGTATTTTCAGGTTTATGATGTAAACAGAAACGAAAGCGGCGATATTTCAGATACTGGCACTATTGATGATCCCTCCACCCAAAAAATTACTATTTTTCTTGAATATGGTGACAATTATATCAGTTCGTCTTCTGTTTTGTTTTATCTAACCCGTTCAGAGGATAATAAAGTGCTCCATCAGACTGATTGGTCAGGCGGGAGTGGCCAGGCAGGACCAATTTCTAATCCTGGAAATAAATTTGATACTGCTGATTCTAATATCAATTACGCCTCAACCACTGGCTCAATTTATATGACTACTCCAACTTCAACCGTAGCGAGTTTAACCTCCTCCATTTTAGATACTGGGGTGACTGCTGGCGCTGGTTTTAATTCTTTATTATGGCGGGGAGACTCAGCCGAGGGCACTGTTAAATTTCAAATTGCTTTTTCAAGTTCTTCTTCCGGTCTTTGGACCTATTATGGTCCCTTATCAACAGGTGATAACTGGTATACCCCTTTTCCTGGTGATAGTTATAATTTTCCCACAACAGGTAGCTCCAGTCCGCAAAATTATCGTTATATCCGCTACAAAGTTTATTTATCAACCGCTTCCACTTCCACTTCTCCCCAAGTAGATGATATAATAATTAATTGGAGCCCCTAACCGCCAGAGGCGGTTCGTATCCTGTATTCAGTATTCTGTATAGTGTATAATAAAACTAGATATGCAAAATTATGAAATTGGTGGGAGTAATAAAATTAAATCATTCACAGATCTGAATGCTCATAAAGAAGCCCATAAATTAGTTCTTTTAATTTATAAAATAACTAAAGAATTTCCAAAAGAGGAACGATTTTGCTTAATAGATCAGATAAGAAGAGCTGCTGTTTCTATAGTTTCTAATATAGCCGAAGGCTTTAGTAGAAATACTATTAAGGATAAATGTCAGTTTTATTCTTTAGCATTAGGTTCATTATCAGAATTACAAAGCCAACTTTTAATAGCTAGAGATCTAAAATATTTAACTAATCAAATTTTTAATCAAATAGCCCAACAATCTATAATTGTAAGAAAACTTATATCAGGTCTTAAAAGAATAAAATATCAAAATGAAAAAATTTAATACAGAATACAGAATACAGAATACAGAATACAATTATTCTCGCTCCGCGAGAAAAGCCTTCACTTTATTGGAGCTTCTCATCTACTCCGGTATTTTAGTTATTTCTGCTGGTCTTGTCAGCGGTATTGTTTACACTGTTTCCAAAGCCAATCTTAGAACTCAGGTAAATGAGGAATTAAATATCCAATTAACCCGCTTTGAAGAAATTTTCCGCCAAAAAATAGAATCTGCCAAAGGAATTAATTCTATCGGTGGTTCCACCGTAAACTTAAAGATAGATGATGTTAATAAAGATCCTACAGAATTTACTCTTACCGATAATGATAATGTTGTTTATTTACAAGAAGGAACCGGAGATCAGGCAGCTTTAAATGATAGTAAGAGAGTAAAAGTTACTTCTTTAAGTTTCTCACCCACTGGTCCAAGTAAAACTTCTATTTCCCCGACAAATGATTATGCCTGGAATGATCAGGTTGGCTGGATTGATTTTGCTCACTCTGGTGGGAATGTTTATGTAGCAAGAGGGGCTGGAGATCTTTGGGGCTTAGGTTATGTATTAAGCGATAGCCACTGGATTTCCTTAAATTGTGTTTCTACAGATTCTTGTTCTTCAATAGAATATAAAGTTTTCTCTGATGCTGATGGGAATCTTTTTGGCTGGGCTTGGTCAGAAAACTTTGGGTGGATAAGTTTTAATTGTTTGACTGATAATAGTTGCTCCTTTTCTGATTATAAAGTAATTATAGATCAAGATACTGGAGAATTTGACGGTTATGCTTATTCGGAAAACATCGGCTGGATTAGTTTTAATTGTAAAACAGGTGGTGCTGGCCGAAAAGATATTTGTTTCTCTACTTCTGATTATAAAGTCCAGGACCTTCGGTTAAGGACAATATCTGTAAAAGTTGACATCACTGTTCAATATAATTCAGAAAAACCCGAATTAGCTATTTCCCGCACCAATACTTTTGTATTTAATATAATAACCCCCACAAAATAGTATCCTGTATTCAGTATACAGTATACTGTATAATAAAAATATGTTTAGTACTAGATACAGAATACAGAATACAGAATACAGAAGGGCTCGAAAGGGTATCGCCGCCCTAATTACCATTCTCTCCCTCGGTATTCTTATTTTTATCATTAGTTTATCTACAACAATTTTAGCTTTCTGGGGAATAAAAAACATGGATGTAAATAAAAAAATATTAAAATCTTACTATGCCGCTTATTCTGGCGTTCAAGATGCTTTAATTAAACTAGAGCGTAATAAGGATTTTAACAGCTCTTTTAATCTTAGTATAAATTCAACCAACGATGTTTCTGTCTCCGTTTCCAATACTGACACTCAAGCCACTATTACTGTCACTTCTGCTCTTGGTCAGATAAACAAAAAAATTCAAACAATCACGGATATTGATACCACTACTGGCCTAATCACTCCAACATCAACCGAAGAACTAACGTTGTAGTCAGTATCCTGTATACTGAATACAGAATACAGAATACAGAATACTGAATCCGTGCTTGACAACAAAAATATGATATAATTTGTAACAGTTAGTCATTGCGAGCGAAGCGAAGCAATCTTATAAATTATTAAAAATTAAAAATAAAAATTACATTGTGTTTCTCACTAAAGAACAAAAACAAAAAATTGAACGGCTAGGGAAGAGATACAACCTTAGGCTAATCTTGCTCTACGGCTCTTTTGCTCGAGGAGAAAACCATTCTGGTAGCGATTTGGATATTGCTATTTTAGGCAAAAAAACAATTGATTTTGATACTTTCCTTAATATTTATTCTGAGATGTTTGCTGTTTTTGGCGATGATCAACGGGGGGAACTCGATTTAAGCTCTCTTCATAATACTAACCCTTTGTTTCGTTTTTATGTAATGCGAGACAGTATTCTTCTCTTTGGCAAGACAGTTGATTATTATTCATTTAAGGCTTATGCCTTCCGAGATTACCAAGAAAGCCAGAGTTTGTTAAAATTAATGGATATTCTTATTCATAAAAGACAAAAGTATTTACTAAAAAACTATGCTTGATAAAAATTTTGTTAAAATGAAAGTTGAATATATTCAAAGAGATTTAAATCATTTAGAGCCAATGGCGAAGTTAACTATCAATAAAGTAGCCCAAGATGATATTCAATACGCTGCCCTAAAAAATTTTCTTATGGAAATAATAGGTCGCGCTATTGATATAAATGAGCATATTATTGCGGAAAAAGGCGGAGAAAAACTAAAAGCTCCTCTTCAATATCGGGAGACTTTTCTTCGTTTAGCAAAAATGAGAATTTTGCCAGAGGATTTTGCTCAGGAGATTGCCAAAAGCGCCGGATTTCGCAATGCTATTGTTCATGATTACAATAATATAGATAAATATATTACCTATCAGTCTGTTAAAGATGCCATTGCCCAAGATGCTCGGTATTGTGACTATATTTTAAAATTTATTTGCTGAGCCTGCCAAAGGACTACAAATTTCAGATTTATTCTTGACAATCAAAAATACGATATAATAAAATAAAGATACAAGGATACAAGAAACAATAACCAGACAATAACCAATAACCAATTTCCAAATATGCCCCACCGCTCTAATTATCCTTTAAAATTTGACTTAGAAGAAAGAACTACTGAATTTGCCAGAAAAGTTATTCATTTGTGTAAAAAATTACCAAGAGGTCCGATAAATGATAGAATTATAAATCAACTAGTAGGTTCCATTTGTATCCTTGTTTCTTGTATCTTGTTTCTTGAATCAATATTAAAAATTAATATAATACTATGAAAAAAAATATTTACTTTTATACAAACCTCCTTGCCTGGGGCTTAGTCCTTTTCTTAATAGGTAACTATGTTTTTGGCTGGTGGACAACCCCGAGCGATGATCCGCCCAGTTCTAATCTTCCTGCTCCAATAAATGTATCTTCTACAGAACAATCTAAGGTGGGTTATTTGGCAATAGGAACGAGCACTGCTCCAACAAGCCCCCTCACCGTTGTTGGCGCCATAAGAAGCACGAGCGACGGTTTCATTTTTCCAGATAACACTACACAAGCCACAGCTGCCACTGCAGGTGTCAACTACTGGACGCTTTCGGGAACGTATTTGTTTCCAACTTCAACTTCGTACAACGTCGGCATCGGGACGACAACGCCGAGTGGTAAACTTGAAATAAATGGTACGGCACCAACAGGAAGTGAATTGGTCA